>ERZ651776.1225-NODE-1225-length-31524-cov-6.303336_pt1 | contig 31524 bp, 36 predicted proteins | sample MGYA00514761_ERZ651776 | MGnify/ENA metagenome assembly ERZ651776
GGTTCTGCCGAGCGCTTCTGGATAATCCACTGCTCAGCGTTGCGGCATTCGATAATGCGCCAGCGCGGAGCGAGCTGGAGGATGACTTTGGTGTAGCTGTCATCGCGCTCTCTGTGGCTGGCATTATATACTGGGGTTAAGCCGGTATATAGCGAGGGTAGGGGGGGGTGATTATGAATTGTCATTGAGATCACCTTGAAGGTCTTTGAGCCATTTTTCGATGTCAGTAGATTTCCAGCCGACTGCGCGGCTGCCAAGTTTGATTGGATAAGGAAACTTTCCATCTGCCATCATCTGATAGATAGAGCTTCGAGATAAACCTAACCGTGTTTCAAGTTGCTTGCGGCGAAGAATTTGCGGCACCATTCTGGCACACCTCCTACATTAAAAGTTCATGCAGGAACGTTACAGAAGCTATAATTACTTGGATAATGGAAGGAATGCCCCTGTGATGGGGTGAGTTTCCTCCATAAATGCTTTGACTGCTTTTTTTGCACAAGCCTCGGCGCTAGCCTCAATATTTAACGCTGAAAATAAATCTGAGACTAATTCCAAAAATGGTCCTTTGGCTTTGGCCTTATCTTCATAAGCGTCATAAATAATTGTTGGGCGCTTGCCCTGAAAGTAAAAAAAAGTAATTCCTGCCATGTGGGCGCACATTGTGGCATCATCTTTCCGCTCTCGTCCTTTTTCAATTCCATATTCTGGATAGCGTTTGCTCATCATATCCTCTGCGTTATTAAAAACGCGCGTTAGCTCTCTGATTTGGCTCGTGATCTCTGTTAAGTGCTTTTGGTAGTTGCTCGCATTGCAATCGAGAGGCGACCACGCATTAGAGACCTGGATCTGAGACGCAGAGTGAAGTTCATCAATAATTTTGGCTGTTTCGATGGTTAGCGCCTGTAATCTGCGTATATTTTTGATTTCACCGCTGATCATAGCTTTCCATTGCCGTGTGTATTCAGCCTTAGAGCCAATCTTTAATGGCAATGCAATTCTCACAGCTTCAATACTTAAATCATAATCCGATGCTTCGTCGAAGTGTTTCCGTAAAACCTCTCTGACCTTGCCTAATAATAGATCATCATCAGCCATGTTATCTCTCCCGGTACCTAGTCATTGTTCTAGAAACTGAAGCCAATTATCCAAAAGCTCGGCGCGTAAATCGATTAGGTCAGATCTGTAGTATGCATGTTCAACAGCAGAGCCGAATTTATGGGCGAGCTGCAATTCAGCAGCCTCTCTTGATTGGTTGTTTTCGGCAACCCAATCTCTGAAGGTTGAGCGCATTCCATGCGGGACTGCGGGTTTCTGCGATTTTGCATCTACAAATCCTATTTTGTCAGACTGATGCATTCGCTTCATTAGTGCTGACATTGTCATATCTGAGATTGTTGTGTTTTTGGAGGACGGGAAGACTAGGCCTTGCCTTTGGTTGTCCCCTCTAATTATCTCAAATATTTCGTGAGTTAATGGTACTCGATGCTCACGCTTAGCCTTCATTCGATGGGCGGGGATGGTCCACGTACCAACGTAGCCCCGCTGGTCAGCTTCTTCTTGATCGAATATTTGAATTTCTTCCCACGTCATGCCTCGGACTTCCCCTGATCGCGCGCCAGTCAAAACTAACAACTTTAATGCTTTTGCCCCGGTCCCATCACGTTGCCGTAATTCAAACCACCACCGGTGGATGTCCTTGAGTTGTAATGCTGGCATTCGTTTTTCGTCGTGTTGTGCTGGCAGTGATGGGAGTAGTGCGGATAAATTTCCCTTCCAAATTGCAGGATTTGGCGCGGACGCATATTTTTTAACAATTGCAAAGTTGAGGACTGTCTCGATCCGGCTGCGTGTTCGCCTAGCAGTTACGTTTTTTGAGATCCAAATCGGCTCTAATGCCTCCAAGAGGTGATCAACAGTTATTAGATTGACTGGTATGTTGGCTAATTTTGGGTAAGCGTAGCGTGCAAGTGTGGATGCCCACTGTGCCTTGTGCTTCTCATTTGAGAATTCTTTTTGCTTCAAGCTGATCACTTGCTCAGAGACTTCGACAAAAGTTGGTATAGCCTTCGGCGCCAACGCCTCAAACTTGGGATTTATGCCTTTTGCAGACATAGATTTATTCTCTGCTGCTATTTTCCTTGCCTCAGCAAGAGAGACGGACGGGAAGCTACCAAGACCCAGCTCGTACTGTTTTCCTTGAAACCTAATTTTTTGTGACCAGTTTTTTGAACCGCTATTTCGAACATGCAAATTCAAGCCCGCTCCACCGTCATCGTAATAGCGACCACTTGCTAAATTGGAGTTTAAGAATTGAGAAGTTAATTTACGCTTTGCCATACCAGCCCCCACACTCGCCCCCACATTTTTGTCGGAACATATGGGAATTGTATGGCATGCTTTGGTAGGAGTGAAGATAGTATTCTATAAAAATATATAATAAAAAGTGATTTAATAAGTTATAACTTTAAATAGTTATACGGACTGTCTGTCCGCCATTACCTAGTATTAAGTGGCTGATTTAATTAATACTAATATTAAAACAAAATACCTACCCACAACGCTACCCACAATGAAACATCAGATCAAAATAGAGTTAATCAGGGGTTACTGTGCCTGATCGCTGCAGTTGAGCCGCAGGCCCATGGACCGCCCCCCCCAATCCCAGGGCCCCGCGCCTCGGACCACGGGCCTTTAGTATTAGCCTTGTAAATTCATTCGGAGGTAGTTTTGTTTGGTAACGCCACCTTTATTCACACATCGATTTTAAGCTGAACCGCGTTGCCGCTCTTACTGAGAGGCGTCAATTACCGAGCGCATAGATTTAGGCTGTGCTAGCAATCTGATGCGTGTTCTCATTAGTTTGACAGCTTCAGAGATGGCCCTCCCCGGCTGACATGGTGACCAAACCTTTGGACGCTGAGAATCTGTGATAGTCTTTCCCAGTTGCCAAGCTCAGCGCGTTATCCATGGCCACGAAAGTTTTGCCTGATCCAGATGGGCCAATTAAGCCGATCAGAGATTCCTCCTTGATAACATCTTCGATCAGGTATTCTGGGTCTTTAAGCTGAACGTCAGCGATTAGGGTCAGAATGTCTCTTGGTGAAGAGTTTTGTTTAGGCGCGTTGCTATTAGCTTGGGCATCATAATTCTTTTTCGCGCGCCTTCGATCATCGGCTGAACGTCTTGCCATGTTTGCTCCAGAGTGTAGTCGGGCAAAGTATGTTTTTCCGCAAGAATACGTATTTCAGTGTCTATGTTGCCTTTGGCAATCCAGCTCCCAACCAACCTCAGCATATTAGCATGCCAATTTTGGCCACTCATAGCCGCCTATGAGGCAACATCTCTATTCAGAGGCTCCCGCGCATCGTTTCGTGTCGCAAATAATGGCTCCAGCGGTGGGAATATGTTGTTCCAATGCTGGATATTCGGCAACGACATCAGATTGCCTCCCGCTTGAGGGTAACCAATTCAGAAATATAGCACCTGGCTGCCTTGCTTGGCTCGGATAGTTAACAGTCCCAGCAATCCGCATCATACGTGATGGGTTAATCACGCGAGGGTCATTTCCGAGGCCAGACGATACTTTAACGTCGCTTACTTTTTTCGATGGTTTACCATCGAGCTTATACGCTTACCGGCAAACCGAGACGATAAAATTTGTTGGCATTGTCACGGTAGAGCTTACGCAATTCAGTTTCCGAAGATCCGGCCAATGCGCGGTCCAGTACCTCTATGCCACGGGTTACGCTTCCTGCCAGTAAACAAACCGGGTAGTCGCTGGCATAGATAGTGCGATCAAATCCAAAGGTTTCAATCGTGGCATCAATGTAGGGACGAAGATCACCTTCGCTCCAGTTTTCGTGATCTGCCGCCGCTGGAAGGTCTGACATTTTTATCAGTAAGTTGGGATGCTCCGCCAGTTCCCGGATGTCACTTCGATATTGTTCAATCGCGCCGTCGACGATGCCGGGTTTTCCACAATGATCAAGTATCATAGGTACGTTTGGAATATGTTTCACAAACTCCCGGACGATATCCATCTGGGTGAAATTCACATTGATTTCAAAATGGAAGCCAAATTTTTCCAGGAGGTTAACACCCTCGATAAAATTGTCGCTCAGGGTCAATGCTCGTGGATCATCGTCAAACTCAACAATCCTGCGAATGCCTTTTACAGCTGGGTGTAGCTCTTTCATCTCGGCAAGCATCGGCTCGACCTTTGGGCCCCATTCCAATGGGGCCATGGGAACGATGCCCTTGATCCTTGGATCAAGTTTGGCGGAGTCTTCGACGAAATCGATCTCTTCCATATATTGCCCTGATGTCGTTGTGAAATCGGCATAGCACTCCAAAAATACCATCGCCTCGACCTCAACATTTTCGCAATCCCGCTGATAATCTTCAATCTGATAGGATTTGCCAAACAACGGATGCCCTTGGAACGCTGAGTAGGTCAGTCGGTCAAAATCCCAAATGTGCAAATGTGTGTCGATGATTGGGAAATTTGGCATCATGTTCTCCATTTTTTGGTGGCCCAACAAGAATGTTGATCTGGTTGGACTGCGACAAACAATATTGGTTAAAAAAATTACAAAACTAATTTTTGCAAGGCAACTTTGGCAAGGGTCTTGGTCGGCAATAAATTCTTATTCCAACGTATGAGGGAAAGAGTGCTAAACTAATGGTGATCTGGAGGCGGGTTGCCATCGCAAATCAGGTACAGGCGCATCGGTCTCTATCAGTCCACTTTGCATGAGATCCTGCCAGAGTTTAGCCGGGATGTGCGCCTGCGCCGAAGAAATATTTTGTGTAACCTGCTCCGGTTTCGCGCCACCCGGGATCACTGAGGTAACCGCAAGATGCGCCAACGGAAATTGCAATGCTGCTGCCGCCAAACTAACTCCGTGTGACAGACATATTTCTTGAATTTTTCTGGTTTCCATCATTACCTCATCTCTGGCGGGCTGATATCCGTATCGGGCGACAAAACCAACATTTGTCCGTCAGTACTGTTCAGTTTAATCTAACTACAGGTTTGGTTTCCGTCGTTCAATTGTGTCTACTTTCAACTTTTTGGTTTATTCAGCATCAAATCACGCCACATTCCTGCAGTAAGTTGCGCATTTGGATCGTTTCGGTGAGGACGTCGTCGAACAGCGTGTTCATGTAATTTTGGTGGACGTACTCGATTGATAGAAAACCCTCGAAATCAACAGAGCGAAGCGTTTCTACCATTGCGACGAAATCCAACGTGCCCTCGGCCAATTTTGCCTGAAGTGCACCAGGGCGCGCTTGGCGCATATGCACGTGTGCTGCATGCCGGGCAAGCGGATCAATTTCAGTTTGGGGAAAACCCATGCATGCGAAATGCGCATAGTCCAGCGTAAGCTTCAACCCTGGTACAGCATCAATAAATTCAAGGCAGGTGTTTGGGCTTTTAAGTAATCCACCAACGTGGGGTTCGACACTTAATTTTACACCGTGACTATTGGCCATGGGAACCATGGAGCGCAGCGCCTGAGCGGAATTGGCAAGCAGATCACTTTCTGATTGCCCCGATTTGCTGACGCCAGGCAATAAAAACATGGTGGGAATATTCAGTTCCTCGGCAAACTTTAGAACGGGTGAAAGGTCAGCCGTATTCTGATCAAGGGCAGTCAAATCGGTCAAGGGGCGGTCCTGGGGAGTGTCACCAAAGAGCCAATAAAGATTGGCCACGGAAATTCCAATATCCTTGACCTGTGCGGCCGCGGATTGGGGATCAGTTAGTACTAGGTCGCGGTCCAAGGATGCGCCGTGAAGCAGACCTAGGTCCATGTGTGAAATCCCTAAGGCATTTGCAATGCTCCAGCTTTCCTTGAGCGTACAAGCGGGAAATGACCATGATGTCAATGAAATTTTCATTCGCTGTCTCCTGTTCAACGTGTCACGGTGAAATTTTTTAATACTGCATGATTAACTCGAATACCTAAACCTGGAGCGTCTGAAGGAGTGAAGTTGCCGTTGGTATCAAATAGCAGTTCTGGTAGTGCTAGGCCCTGCTGCACGGGGCTTTGAAGGGGTTTCATTTCGAAAAAACAACTCGTCGAACTTGTTGCTGCAACTTGCAGGCTGGCAGCACTGGATATAGCCGTCGACCAGCTGTGGGGGCCGGTTTTTAGTCCGGCTGCCTCAGCAAGGTCCAGAACCTTTCGGTATCCGGTGATACCTTCGGCCCGCGACACATCAATAGAAAGTACGTCGCAGTCACCTCGCGCGATGGTGCACTCATAATCTTCGACGCGGTAGTTACGTTCGCCGTATCCGATTGGCAACTGTGTTGATCCTCGCAGGCGCTGGTAGCCTTGCCAATCGTCAGGGTCTAGCGGCTCGTCGATCCAGCCCAGATTTAGGGGCTCAAGCGATTTACAGAATGAAATAGCCTGTTCTATTGATAAATTTAGGCCGTTGCCGATATCAACCATGAGGCCAAATTTTGGCCCTGTGGCCGCACGGAGAAGCTCCATTGTAGAGCGAACGGTTTCGGTTGGATTTGGGCCAAGTGGAAAAGAACCCTTTGAGTTAAAGCCTAATTTGGCAGATCGGTAACCGCGTTTCTGCAAGCTGACTACAAATTCAACGAGTTCTTCAATAGAGCTTTGATTAACATGTAGTGGCGCTTGGGAAGGCAAGCCGGCTGATATAATGCCGCCAAGCAAGGCATGGACAGGTCGGTTGATCTGTTGTCCCCAAAGGTCCCAAATTGCAGTATCAATTGCTGCTATCGCGAACGATGTAAGGCCACCACGCCCGTACCACCAGCTATGATTGCGAAGATCTTGCCACAGAGACGTCACCTCTGATGCGCGGCGACCGAGTACGATGTTTTGTAATCCCGATGATATAAGGGTTGAAATTGCATGGCAGGCTTCGGGCCACATCGCTACGGCTTCGCCCCAGCCTTCGTTTCCTGCTTGGTCAGTGATTTTAAGCAAACAGGTCCACCGCATCCGCCCGCCGTCATTGGGCTCTGGGTGGTGAATTACATAGGGAATCACGGCGTTGATACTAGACATTTCCCATCTCTCCAAAAGTGGTCAGACCAATTATAAAGCGCCAGATGAATTTTTTACAAGAATTATTTTTGCTGTAAATTATTGAAAACAATAATTTTTAAAAAAAATTTTAGTATTGACAGAATATTGACCGACGTGGTTAAGTGGTAAGGCCAATTTTGTCGAGCGAAATAAATCGACAATGCCTGTCAGAATATTTCTCAGGGAGGAGAAACAAATGAAAGTATGGAAAGTCTCTACGCTTGCTGTGTGTGCTGCATTAGCAGGGTCAATCGCATCGGCTGAAACGGCCATTGCTCAAAAGGGTTTAGAAGCCGACATGGTGCTTCTGCCAAAATTCCTTGGAATTTTGCCCTTTGATCAGGCAAATCAAGGTGCGCAAGAAGCGCATGAAGAACTCGGTAATACCGGTGATCTGCTTTATACTGGTCCAACACCTGAGAACTCAGTTGCAGGCCAAATCGAAATCATGACAACATCAGCCTCACAAAAGAGGGCTGCAGTTATGCTGTCCAACAACGCAGGTGAGCAAATTGTTCCATCAGCTGTCGCTGCACAAGCTGCTGGCACCAAAGTTGTAACTTGGGATTCGCCTATTCCTTCCGCGAAAGGGGAATCGCTTTTTATTGCACAGGTTGATTTTGGTGAAATCGGCGTGGTTATGGCAGATATGGCCCACAGCATTCTTGACGGTGAGGGTGAGTTTGCAACCTTGTCTGCAACACCAGACGCTTCAAACCAGAATGCTTGGATTGCGGCTATGGAAGAGGCGTTGAAAGGTCCTAAGTATGCGGGCCTTAAACATGTCGACATTGTTTACGGTAATGACCAATCCGAAGTAAGCTACAACCGCGCACTTGCGTTGGCAGATAAGTACCCAAATCTGGGTCTGATTATGTCGCCTACTTCTGTGGGTATTGTTGCGTCCGCGAAAGCGATACAGGACGAGGATCTTTGTGGTCAAATCAAAGTCTCTGGCCTTGGCGTTCCAGCCGAAATGGTTACCTACACTATGAATGGTTGTGCGCCTGAATTCGCGCTCTGGGACTTCGTTGATCTTGGGTACCTGACCTACTACACCAGCTACATGCTGGCCACAGGTCAGATCGAAGGCGAAGCTGGTGAGACCTTCAATGCAGGCCGTATGGGTGACTATACAATCGAGAAGGATCCAACACGTGACGCAGGATTACGCGTTCTAATGGGACCATTCACAGTTTATAACAAAGACAACGTCGAAGCTGCTGCGAAGTAAGCTTGCGTGTCGAATAAGTGACTGGCCTGCCTTCGCGCGGGCTAGTCTTAACGCAATATTGGCGGAGCAAAGATGATGGTAGCGCCTATTCTGGAAATGAAGAATGTCAGCAAACATTTTGGAGTAACCGCTGCGCTGAGTGATGTGTCATTTGAAATGTTTCCGGGTGAAATTCATGCGCTTGTTGGTGAAAACGGTGCCGGAAAGTCGACCTTGATCAAGGCGATGACAGGTATTCATCAACCAAGCTCTGGTGAAATATGGGTTGACGGTAGCGCCCGCATTTTACGCACCACTCAGGAGGCGCAAGTTATTGGTATTACGGCAATTTATCAAGAGCCTATGGTTTTTCCAGACCTTGATGTTGCCGAAAACATCTTCATTAATCACCATAGTCGCTCACAGTTCATTCTCTGGAACGACATGTATGAAGAGGCTGAAGCGGTGATCGCCAAATTGGGTGTGTCGCTCGATGTGCGTCGCCCGGCTTCCACATTGACACTTGCCGAACAGCAGACAGTTGAAATTGCAAGGGCGATTTCGCTTGATGTGCGGGTTCTCATTATGGATGAGCCAAGCGCGTCGCTTTCGGATAATGAAGTGCAACGCCTTTTTAGTATCGCGCGATCCTTGAGTTCACAAGGTGTCGCTGTGCTCTATATTTCCCACCGTCTCGAAGAAATTTTTGCACTGGCCGATCGCGTCACAGTAATGCGCGACGGTACTCATATTTCGACGAAAGTGATTGACGACGTGACAAATGAAAGCCTGGTCACGGAAATGGTCGGGCGCGATATGGAAGGTCGCTTTGCCCGCAAGCCATCTACGGCTACCGGCGAAGACATGCTGACGGTTCAGGGGCTAAGTAAGAATGGCGTATTTTCAGATATCTCATTCAGTGTAGAGAAGGGTGAAATCGTTTGTTTTTCCGGCCTTGTTGGCGCGCGGCGCACCGATGTCGCCCTTGCCCTTTTCGGGATTGATCCCGCGAACAGTGGAAAAGTTTCTATCGACGGTGTCGTGGCGAAAATATCTTCGCCGAAAGATGCTCAGGAACTTGGTATTGCCTATGTTTCTGAAGACCGACGCAAGTTCGGGATCGCAATGGATGAATCAATCACAAGCAACATCACGCTTCCAATGATGAATAAATATAGCAACTCAGTTGGTTTAATCGATTTCGACGCAGAAAGCAGGGACGCTATAGAATTTCGGATGCGCTTGAATATCAAGGCGGCGGATTTAGTTTCTCCCGTTGGCGCCCTTTCTGGAGGAAACCAGCAAAAGGTAATGTTGGCGAAATGGCTGAATACCGCGCCGCGTCTCCTTATAGTGGACGAGCCTACGCGGGGCATCGATATTGGGGCCAAAGCTGAGGTACATCAAATCTTGCATGAACTTGCCGCTGAGGGCGTGGCGATTATGATTATATCATCAGACTTACCAGAAGTGCTTTCTTTAGCTGACAGGATAATCGTTATGCGTGAAGGTCGGATTGCCGGAGAATTTATCGGCGATATTGCCACTGAAGGAAACGTAATGCATCTGGCCGTCGGCGCTGGCGTTCAGATGGAGTTTGCGTAATGCTGTCGTCGATTTCAAAAAAACTAGGTCCAAACGGGCAACGTGTTGCGATATTACTCCTCGTTTTGGTGGCCATTGCGCTGTTTTTTTCATCGCAAATTCAAAATTATCTTACACCTAGACTATTTGTACGAATCTCAACGTCGGTTTCAATAATTGCGTTGATTTCTGTTGGTCAGGCAGTGGTAGTTATGACCCGAAATATCGATCTTTCAATAGGATCGGTGGTCGGGTGTACGGCTTATTTCCTGGGCGGCATTTTGGCTAGTTTTCCTGACCTCGCGCCCGTCTTTGTCGTTCTGTTGGCAATGGGAATTGGCGCGTGCTTTGGACTCGTAAACGGACTGCTGGTCAGCCGGTTAAATCTTCCGTCAATTATCGTGACACTGGCCACATTGGCACTGTTTCGCTCGATCCTTGTGGAAAGTTCGGATGGAAGTTCAATTACAACTGGCTCGCTGCCTATTTGGCTCATTGAATTTGCCCGCCAGAATATGTTTGTCGTTGGCGGCTTCAAAGTGCGCTGGATGGTGGTGATCGCTTTGTTTGTAGTCTTTAGCATGCACTTTTTCCTGACCAAATTTCGTGCGGGTCGACAGTTTTATGCTGTGGGTTCCAATCCTGATGCGGCGGAATTTTCTGGAATCAATCTTAAACGCACCGTACTGCAAGCCTTTTTAATTTCCGGTGCGCTGGCCGGGTTAGCTGGGTTTATGTTCCTCGCCCGGTTTGGCAACATCACCGTTGTCGCTGGGCAAGGGCTTGAGCTGAAATCCGTTGGTGCCGTGGTCGTCGGTGGCGTGAACATTTTCGGTGGCTCTGGAAGCATTATTGGCGTGCTACTTGGCGCCACACTGATTGATTTGATCGATACCAGTCTTGTTCGATGGGAATTAGTGTCAGAGTTCTGGCGTGAAGCGATCTTGGGTCTTTTGATACTTTTTGCAGTGGCGATGGACACACTATTGGCGCGCCGGCTTTTGGGAGGGCGAAAACCTAACCCCTCAGACAAAGAACCTGAGAAAACAAAATTAGCATCTGGCCGAGTAAAGGAGAGCAGCACATGAGCACTGAAAACTTCACATCGCGCATCGTAAAAGCGTTGAATTCATGGGAAGGTTTTTTGCTTTTGGTGCTGGTACTGCTTTTCGTTGGCAATACCATCAACTCACCGTTTTTCTTTACGCTGAACAACCAGATCAACCTGTTTCAACTTTCGATCGAAAAAGTGATAGTCGCAGTCATCATGACGTTCGTCATCATCAATGCCGAAATTGACCTCTCAGTTGCATCGATTATGGGTTTCGCTGCATGCCTTTTTGGCTGGTTGTTTCAATCTGGAGTTTCTGCAAGTGGTGCGGTTGTCATCGTGCTTGCCGCAGGTGCCATTCTCGGCGCATTCAATGCTTTCTGGATTGCCTGGGTTGGCATCCCTTCTCTGGTTGTCACGCTAGCTACGATGATTGCGTTTCGTGGTTTTGCGCGCGTCCTTGTGGAAGACCGTGGGATCACAGGCTTCCCTGATTGGTTTGACAAGTTGGGGCAAGCGCCGCTAGTGGGGCCTATACCGCTTTCCATACTCGTGTTTTTCGTGTTGGTTTTCTTTTTCTACATTGTGCTGCAACGCACGGTATTTGGACGCCAAGTGTATTTCATCGGGTCCAACCGTGACGTTGCTGAATATTCAGGCATCAATGTACGAGGGGTTCAAGCAATCATTTTTACACTTTCGGGTTTAATCTCCGCCCTTGCTGGCCTTTTGTTTGCCGCGCGTCTTGGTGCTGTACGAGGTGATGCGGCCCTTGGGTTCGAGCTTGATATTATTACAATCGTGTTACTCGGTGGCGTGTCGATTTTTGGTGGCAGGGGCACTATGGTTGGCACCCTTTTGGCAATTCTCATCGTATTGAATCTTCGCAATGGTATGGCGCTTGCCAATATCACCGGGCACATCCAGACGGGGGTCCTTGGTATTTTGTTGATTCTTTCAGTCATGGTTCCAAATATACAGGAGTGGATCAAAAAGTTGAGAAAACTGGGAAAAGGAACCGTAGAATGAAACAGCGGACGACATCCGCACTAACCGTTGGTGGAATGGCCCTTAACCAGCCCATAGTTCGCAAGAAAGCCGTCTCGGAACTTGTGGTCCAGCGCGTTCTTGACCTCATCAAAGACGGTCAGCTTATCGCTGGTGAAAAACTTCCGTCTGAACGCGACCTAGCTGGTATTCTCGATGTGAGTCGTCCAACTGTGCGTGAAGCACTGCGTGCACTTTCGATTCTTGGTGTACTAGAAATTCGTCATGGTGGTGGTGTATTTGTAACCTCGCTTGAAGCGGGCGAACTTTTGAATCCATTAGATTTTTTCGTCTCTCTCAACCCCCAGAATATGTTTGAATTATTTGACGCTCGGATAGAATACGAGCCGATGATCGCAGCAATAGTGGCCACACGAATTTCGAATGAGGATCTGACTCACTTACAAGAACTTCTAGACGCTCAGCTGGCGGATCCAGATGACGCAAATACATTTCATGACACCGACGTGGAGTTTCACAAAACTTTACTGGACGCGTCTGGAAACGTTTTTTTGTCGCGTGTTGGTAAAATGTTACAATTCTTGGGTGATCAGGGCCGCCGGGTACTACAAAAAGAAAATCAGGTTCGTCGTCAGTCCATTGCCGACCACCAGGCTATTATGGCGGCACTTCACGCGCGCGATGCGCAAGCCGCTGAAAAAGCTATGCGTCAGCATATGATTAATGTCCGAAACGCACTTAAGGAGGCCACAGGTGCCTAAATCAAAAATAGCAATGATTGGCGCTGGTTGGTGGGGCGTTGAAGCCTACGTTCCAGCGCTTTTGGAAAACCTAGATGTTGATTTTGTAGCTGTGAACCGGCGCAATCAGGGTGCGTTGGATAAAATCCTCGCCAAATACGATATTGCGCGCGGATATACTGATCATCGCGAAATGTTGCAAAACGAAGATCTGGACGCAGTGGTTATCACATCACCGCACACCCTTCATTTTGAACATGCGCGTGATGCGCTTGAAGCCGGGTGTCACGTACTGATCGACAAGCCGATGGCAACAAGTGCCGAAGACGCCCGCGCATTGGTCAAACTGGCGGAAGAAAAAGGTCGTGAAATCCTTATTCCTTACGGATGGAACTACAAAGATTTCGCGACAACCGCATCTGAATTGATTGCTGATGGACGCATTGGAGAGATACGCCATGTGAGCTGTCAGATGGCGACTTTCACCTTTGATCTGTTTGGCGGTGATGGCCTTAGCGAGGCTGCAGATCATATGTTCCAGCCCAACAAGTCAACTTGGGCTGATCCCGATAAAGCGGGGGGGTACGGTTGGGGACAGCTGAGCCACGCTCTGGGTCTGTTGTTCCGGCTTGTTGATTTGGAGCCTTCTGAGGTTTACGCGCTCGAAACCAAGTCGGCGGCTAATGTTGATTTGTTGGATGCAGCCATCTTGACCTTTGCCAATGGTGCTAAGGCGAGTTTGTCGGGGAGTGCATTGGTACCCAAACATTGCTCCTACCAGCTTGATATTCGCGTCTTTGGATCGGAAGGCATGCTTCTTATCGATATGGAACGGTCGCGCATGGAATTGCGCCGATTTGACGAGGACGACGTCGTCCTCGATCTGGCACCGAACGCTGGCGAATATATGGCCATCGAACCGATCCATCGGCTTGCTGAAGTGTGTCAGGGCACCGCAAAAACCATTGAAGCCAACGGGGTAGTTGGTATGCGCGCGATCGAAGTTCTGGATGCCATGTACCGTTCTTTCAGATCTGGAAAATCGGAGGCAATTTAGATGACGTGGAAAAACAAAAGATCTGACATTGTAAAGGGTGGGTTCTCGACCCCTCTTGATGCACCGATGATACCCAGTTTTCCGTTCACGTTTCGCGATATCAAGATTTTCACATTGGTCTATCGCACTGATGTTGAGGCGATGCGCGCTTTGCTGCCCGAACCGCTTGTCCCCACGGGTGACGAAGTGATGATCCATTTTTATCAGATGAACGACACGTCGTGGGTTGGGCCTTACAACGAAGTGAACGTGATGTTTGGTGCCGAGTTGCCGGGTAAAGCAGTTGGTTCTTACTCACCATATCTGTTTCTTTCGTCAGATGTTGGTGTCACCCATGGGCGGGAAATTCACGGCCAACCAAAGAAACTTGGCAACCCAAAGATCGACTTCAGGGGCGACCTGATTGTTGGAAATCTTGAACGAAACGGAATTGACGTCGTTACTGGCACGATGCCTTACAAGCAACAAGAAGCTGATATATCTGAACTTTCTGATGTTTTTCCGTTTGCAACCAACATAAATCTAAAAGCTGTTGATCATATTGATGGGTCGCCAGCAATCCGTCAGCTCACCTCGAGAAGCCTGTCTGATGTAAAGGTCACCGAATGCTGGCGTAGCCCCTGCACCACGGAACTTCGCGCAAATGCGCAAGCGCCTGTTCACCGCCTTCCAGTTCGCGAAATGCTGGACGGCTTTTTCTGGGCTGCCGAATTTACCCTCGTTCCCGGTGAAGTTTTACTCGATTACCTGAAGGAGGAAGAATGATGTCCAGCTATGCATGGATTCTAAAAGTACGGCCTGGATATGAAGAAGAATACAAGCACCGCCATGATGAACTCTGGCCAGAAATGGATGCAGCACTTCGTGCGTCGGGACTTAAGTCTTATCATATTTTCCGCCACGGGCTGGATTTGTTTGGCTATTTCGAAACGGACAATTTACAAACCACGATAGATTTCCTCAAAGACGATCCGGTGAACGCAAAATGGAGCGAATATATGGCTCCAATCATGGAAGTCGATATTGATTCCAGCACCGGATTCCCCTTCCTTTTACCTAAACAATGGAGCCTCGACCAATGAGCCTAGACCTTAACAACAAAAAAGCCCTTGTCACCGGAGGTGCACGCGGCATTGGTTTCGCGACGGTCGAGGCATTGGCAAAAGCTGGTGCTGAGGTGACGTTTACAGCGCGCAACCAACCATCAATTGACAAGGCGCTTGGTGAACTTCCCGAAGGAGTTACCGCGCGTGGTGTTATTTGCGACGCAACGGATCAGCCTGCGGTTAAGGCTCTTATGGCTGTAGGATTTGACATTCTGGTCAACAACGCCGGTGTTATTAACCCGATTGGGCGGATGACGGATGTGGACATTGGCGACTGGGCGAAAAACGTCGAGATCAATCTAACTTCGGCATTTTATGTAATCCAACAGGCACTGCCGTATATGATCAAGAATGGTGGCACAATTGTGAACCTGTCTTCTGGTGCTGCGCATAACCCGATGGAAGGATGGAGTGCTTATTGCTCCAGCAAAGCAGGCGTCGCGATGTTAACGCGGTGCGTAGACAAAGAATATGGCGAACAGGGCGTACGTATTTTCGGCTTTGCCCCGGGTGTTGTTGATACTGGCATGCAGGGATCAATTCGCGAAAGCGGTATCAATCCCGTGAGTGATCTCAAGCGTAGTGACTTAGCGCCGGCCTGGGAGCCTGCACACGGAATTGCTTGGCTCTGTACTTCGGCTGCCGATGAGTTGGTTGGCAGTGAAATTGACGTACGTCATGAAGATTTTCGCCGGCGCGCTGGTCTGGAGATTGCAGCATGAGTGCAGATGTTGTCATAACCGATGCAACCTTCCCGGATGTCGAAAGAGAACGTGCTGTAGCAGAGGCGCTGGGGGCAAGCTTTGAGCTTTGCGACTGTCGTACACCCGAAGACGTGGCGGCAGCTGTAAAAGGTGCAAAAGTTGCCGTAGTGCAATTTGCAGAACTAAATGCCGAAGCGGTGGAAGGGCTCGCGCCGGATGCGACCGTGATACGCTACGGCGTGGGGTACAATAATCTTGACGTTGCCGCGATGAACAAGCGAAATATTCAGGGTGTTTATGTCCCTGATTATTGTACGTCGGAAGTGGCCGATCATACCGCAGCGATGATCCTGGCCAAATTACGTAAACTGGAAGCGTTTGATACATCTGTTCGAGCTGGTGACTGGGCCGCAGTCAAGATCGCCAAACCGATGAAAGCATTTGGCAACACTAAGATTGGTTTCTTCGGGTTTGGCCGGATCGCGCAGGCCGTAGCTGAGCGGCTCGCCCCATTTGGGTTTCAGTTTCTAGCCACCGATCCCATGTTTGATGAGGCGAAAAACAATCCGCTGAAGGTAAAAGGTGTATCTTTTGAAGAGTTGATCTGTGAGTCAGACTGCATCTCGTTGCACGCTCCTGCAACACGAGACACTATTGGCCGGATGAATGCTGATGCCTTTGCGAAAATGAAATCGACATCTTACGTGGTTAATTCTGCGCGTGGTGACCTGATTGATGAAACCGCATTGGCGACGGCGCTTACCAACGGTGAGATTGCCGGTGCGTCAGTTGATGTATTTTTGCAAGAACCCTTGGCAGCAGACTCCCCTCTCAGATCTGCACCGAACCTTACGATGTCGCCCCATGCAGCATGGTATTCGGATGTTGCTGTTGAAAGCCTCCAAAGCCTTGTAGCAGATGAAATCACACGTGCGCTGACAGGCAAATCTGCGCGCCGCCCAATTCCGGGTTCTAAACCCACAGAAATACAGGAAGCATTATGAAATTCCTCCGATATGGCCCGCGCGGCTCAGAAAAACCCGGCATTCTTGACGATGCAGGAAACATTAGAGACTTGAGTGGTATTACCAGCGATATTGCCGGTGATGTGCTGAGCGATCTTGGCCGGTTTGCAAATCTTGATAGCCACAGTTTGCCAATTGTTGAGGGCGATCCGCGCATTGGTGCTTGTGTGGCGCGTACAGGAAAATTCATGTGCATCGGTTTGAACTACGCAGATCATGCGGCGGAAAGCGGGCTGGATGTTCCGTCTGAACCGGTGTTATTCATGAAGGCGACTTCGGCAATATGTGGGCCTAACGATCCGATCGTCATCCCGCGTGGATCTGAAAAGACGGACTGGGAAGTGGAGCTTGGTGTCGTCATCGGCAAGTCGGCAAAATACGTGACTGAAGAAGATGCGTTGGATCACGTCGCTGGCTACTGCGTAATTAACGATGTATCCGAGCGTGCCTATCAAACTGAACGTGAGGGACAGTGGACCAAGGGTAAGTCCTGTGACAACTTCGGCCAAACCGGCCCGTGGTTGGTAACCCCAGACGAAGTTGGCGATCCCCAAAACCTTTCAATGTGGCTAGAAGTTAACGGCGAACGTGTTCAAAATGGTTCAACGACGACTATGGTTTATGGAGTAGCGCATCTTATTGCTTACCTGTCGAATTTCATGACGCTTGAGCCTGGCGATATCATTTCTACTGGTACACCTCCGGGCGTTGGTCTCGGTTTCAAACCACCGCGTTATCTAAAAGCTGGTGACGAAGTTGAACTGGGGATCCAGGGTTTGGGTCAACAAAAACAGCTTTGTGTTTCTGATGAGTAAAGCATATAAAATCAAAAGCGTTGAAGCTATCCCGGTCTCCTATCAAGAGCCAACGGATCACAACCGGTTTCGTGCAGTTTGTCTGGTCAAAATCACCGGTGAAAATGGTCAAGTAGGCTGGGGCGAATGCTGTTCCTATTTTCCTGAAGCAACGTTGGCCGCAGCCAAAATCGTTGAAGGACTTTCCGAGATTGTTGTTGGCCGAAACGCTATGCATACGGCTGGCATCTGGCACGACTTGCACGATCACAGCTGGTGGTATGGAACTGGCGCTGGTCTTGTATCAATCGCGATCTCGGGGATCGATATTGCGCTTTGGGACCTCAAGGGCAAGATGCTTGGCGTCAGCGTGCTCGACCTCTTGGGCGGACCAATGCATGAAAAAATGCCAGCAGTCGCCAGTTTACATGGCACCAAAGCAACCATCGAGGAAATGGCTGAAGAAATTTCGATCCATACCGCTACGGGCTTGCATGGGGCGAAAGTTGGATTTGGGAAACGTGGAGAGGCTAATCTTGGCTTTGACCATGATCGCGATGTCGATTTTGTCCGCCAAGTTTCCGAGGCGATGGGGCCCAGCAAGATGCTGATGATTGATCTGGGCGTCAAGAATTTCTGGGATGTTCCAACTGCCATTCGCCGTGCGCGTGTCTTTGAAGATTATGGTGTTCACTGGCTTGAAGAACCTTTGGGGCACGATGACCCTGAAGGATACGCAGCACTTCGTGCGGCGACCGGTATACGTATTGCCTACGGTGAACGTGAATGGAATGCACGGGGCGTAAAGCGGATCGTTGACACTGGAACGGTTGACGTGATCGGGCTTGATCCCGGGCGGGTCGCCGGAATCACTGGGTTCGCCAAGGCGGCGGAAATATGTGCTCAATCCCGCCGTCAGGCGAATGCTCATAACTTCTCGACGGCCATAGTCGGGGCTGCAAGCCAGGCGCTAAGTTGGTCCAATCCGGCGTGTACAATGCTTGAACTTCAGCCAGTTTATGGCCCGGCGCAAAAAGACCTGGTAGACAAGCCTATCTGGCATGAGAAGGGGTATGTTCCGATGCCCACGGGGCCGGGTCTTGGGATTGAAATTAACGAAGACCTTGTCGCGTCCGCGCGTATGGACAAATAGGAGACAAAAATGAGTGATAATCTCAGTTTTGGCTTAGAGGGCAAAACCGTTCTATTGACAGGCGCTACCGGCGCCATAGGCGGCGCCGTTGCCAAAGGTTTTTCAGAAGCTGGTTCTAAAGTGGCTGTGGTCGACATTGATCAAGCCCAATGCGATGAATTCGCCCAGGAACTAGGGCCGCAACACGCTGGTTTCGGCGTCGATCTGACCGATACCGCACGCTTGCCCTCACTTGTTAAGAAAATCGATAGCACACTTGGCAAAATTGACGTTTTGGTGAACATTGCTGGTGTTATCAAACGAGCGGACGATTTGTTTCAAGTATCGGAATCTGATTTCGATTTCCAGATGGACATCAACGTAAAGGTGCCGTTTTTTCTCAGTCAAGCTGTTGCAAAATTGATGGTTGACGACGGCCGGAGTGGTGTGATCATCAACTATTCCTCACAAGGCTGGATGTCAGGTGGGTTTGGCGGGTCGGTCGTTTATAATGCAGGCAAAGGTGCAATCACAACCATGACCCGTGGTCTCGCACGCAGTTGGGCAGACCATGGAATTCGCGTAAATTCGGTTGCGCCGGGTTTGGTGGAGACACCAATGCTTGGACTAGATAGAATGAGCGGAGGTCAAATCGAAAATATGGTGGGTGGCATTCCACTCAAACGCTTGGCGCAACCCGGAGATCATACAGGCGCAACCTTGTTTTTGGCAAGTGATCATGCGGCTTACATGACAGGTGCAACGATCAATGTAAGTGGTGGGTTCTTGATGTATTAAACTAACCTCCCTGACGACTCAGGCCCGGCCTAACGCTGGGCCTTTTTTATCCGATGGGTGCGTCCGGAACGATTAAACCGCGGTTCTTCATTTCTGTCCACAGCTCTCTGGGAATATTTAAATTGAAATTTTCCATATTTCCAGTAATTTGACGCGCTGTTCGGGCACCTGGAATAATCGAATAGACAGCTGGATGAAGGAGCGGGAATTGCAACGCTGCGGCCATCAGCGGCACGTTGAATTCCGCGCAACAATCCTGAAGCCCAATGGCTCGAGCGCGAATGTAATCCGGGACGGGGCCATAATTATAGCGCACGTCTGGATTTGTTGGATTTGTTAACAATCCGGAGGCAAACGGTGAACCAACAACAATTTTTATCCCGCGCTCGATACATCTCTTCATTGCCGTATTTAGCGAATTTTGATCAAGAAGTGTGTAGGGCATCGCAACAAGGAAAAAATCCAAATCGATACGATCTGCAAAAAATTCGAAATCGCCCAACGCGTTGATACCCATTCCGACCGACGAAATTTCTCCACGTGATTTCAAATTATGAAGATACTCCAACCCGCTATCTTTGAGCTGTTGGTAGTATCTGTCAAATTTATCGCCATGATATCCTTGGTCCAGATCGTGAATGATCAGCGCGTCAACCGAACTTTGGCCAAGGCGCAATTGGCTTTGTGTATAAGATACTGCGAGTCCCTCTGCGGTGTAGTCATATTTGACTTCGAAATTCTGTCCACCGCACCATTGGACGCGCTTGTCTTCACCGCGTGGCGCCGGAAGATACACGCGCCCAACTTTAGTTGAGACGTAGTAACCTTGCCGTGAATGCTGTCGTAACAATCCGCCCAAACGGTGCTCGCTCAGCCCGTGCCCATACCAAGGTGCTGTATCATAATACCGCACGCCTGCATCCCATGCAGTGTCTAGAGCCAGCCGAGTGTCGGCTTCAGAAGTTTCGACAAACAGGTCACCAAGTGGCGCGCAACCAAATCCAAATTGGGGCATTTCAATGGAAGAAATCGGTGCCGTTCGCGGCGGGTATTTTGTGGGATTATCTGCTGTTGAACTCATGGTGACTCCGTTTTTTTTTGCAAAAAGGTAATTGGCATTGATTTATATATTTTATGACTTGGTGTCACTGTTTGGATTTAGTTTCCTTACTGTAATGTGTAAGAATACGACGTGCCTTTGTCAGACGAAATCACTTGAGACAGGCAGGGTGACTTTGTCACCTCGGCCAATGACAAAACACCCTGCATCTCGCTACTTTAAACCTGGCCCGGGGTTCCTGGACCATCTTGCTTGGGTCTGTGGACTGGGGATCAAGAGCCACGCCCTACGTTTCCGCCTTCAGTGTTGCATGAGCTCAATTTGCGCTGGACGGTTTTGCTTGGTCCGCGGTCCGTGGACCAAGCCACGCGCGCCTAGCCACACCATCAAAAATGGGGTATAATAAAACCCCATAAACCGATGATAGTTGAGCACAATGAAAGCTAATCCCAAACCATGGCTCTACGGCCCAAACTGGCAAGGTCAGAGGTGCGAGGCCCGAACGCGCAGGGGTACGCCATGTAAGCGTCCCGCCAGACTCCCTGTGGGGCGCTGTAAGCTCCATGGAGGGGCTTCCACCGGCCCTAGGACCAAGGACGGCCTTGCGCGACTCAGAGAGTCTAAAATCAAGCATGGCAAGTTCACCAAAGAGAAGCGCGCAGAAGCGAGGCGCTTTGCCGAGCAAGGGCGTCAGATGCGCGGCGAACTGAAGGAGCTGGAGGCTTGGTTCGTGGACCACGGTCATTTGGACAAGGACTGGCGCAAAGATTGGGACAAGCTCTGAGACAATGATAGTAGACCATCGGTATTGGCTTCCTTACCTTCAGGATATTTTTCTGCACTATTGAAACACGAACCTGGATGGCTCAGTTGCCATGCTAAAGCACAGCCGGCCGATGCCCCACTTGTCTCGCATCGTCCCGTTAGCTTAATGTAATAAAAATGTTATTATATTAAATAATTAGTCATAGGTGCCCCGCTTGCCCCGATAGTGTAACTATTCATTCAGAAAGATGTGTTTTTGATGAATAGTTTTTCCAGGGTGGTATAAAAAGACTGCGGCAATCGGGACAATAGGGGCAGTTGAAAAGTTAGAAAGGTATTTCTGAGGGGTCATACCCAATGGGAACGTTTGTTTGGCTGTCTAAATCAAATACGTCCTCAATTTTGAAAGCATAGACATTTGGTCTGACACCCAAAATACTTACCTTGGTTGTATTCCTGCCTTTATCACATCGACTGAGAAGTCCCGCTTCGCGCAAGCTCTTTGAAATAGCGCGCTCGCTGCTCCCAAAGTGGTTATCAAGTGCTGATGAAATCGACTTGATAGCGCTTAAGGAAGCACCTGGGCTGAGATACAGGGTTTCACCATCAACCCACCCTATACGAGATCCCATTGCCTCTATGCGCCTAAACGTTCCGGTATCGACTTCTCGCCAACCCAAAGCTCGTGAGTTTTCCGGGTTTCCTCCAGAGCAGCATTCGATGTGTGCTTTACCGCTGGATACGGCAATTTGAATGAGTTCTATGAACCTCTGCGCATCGGAAGATTCATGGTCCAGCGAGGCCTGTAAGGTCACCAACCTACGTGCAGTTTCTGTCGCATGGTCCATAAAACCTTCGGTTTCTGGTGCGCCTATTTCTCCAACTTCTTCGCAGAAGTGGAGAAATATCCTTAGGCCAGTCAGTAAGTTGGCAAGATTGTCTTGAGTGCGCGCATGCCCAGATTTTCCAATATTTCCACGGTCGCATTCTAATGCCAATTCGATTAGCTGGGTGAGTTGTCCATCCTTGGCCTCTAATGCAAGCCATTGCAAAAAGCTGGACATGATTTTGGTAAGTTCACCCATCTTAGCCAATCGTTGTAGTTCCGTGAGCTCCACTATGTTGATAGCACCAAGAGCTACATTCATGTACACCAGACGGGCTTGTAGCGACCGACCGTTTGGCACGTCTTCTCCGGTAGCGAGAATGAGACCCCTTGGGTAGAATGCGTTTCTGAGCTCGGCTTTAGAAGTTAAACGGCCCCGGCCAGCTTGATTGCCTTGTGCGCGCAAAAGTCTTTCGGCATTAGCGTGCATTTTTGCCACTTCGCTTCTTGTTCCCCGAGCAATGAAGTCGTCAACAACAAGCAGAGCGTCCTTTGCTAGAAAAGCTACCTTTTCATTGGCGTTACTTGTGCTTGACCAGTTGGCTGGAAGGTGGGCGCCATCAAATTTGATACCCCAAAAACTTTGCAAGACGCCGGCCAACGCTGATTTGTATGTTCCGGTAGTGCCCTGCATATAAACTGAAAAGGTAGCTGGTATGTACTGGCATAGAGTTGCTCGCATGGCTGTCCCGAGGAGTAAAAGACCGATACCATCTTTGTGTACATCCCGAAAACCTGCCAGTATTTCACTTAGATCCAAGGTTCGAGGATCGACAGGGTCGGGTAGGTTGAAATCTGCAAGTGCTCCTTGCAGCTCGCACCTTGCATCTTCATTCAATCCGTTTACGCCGATACCGCCTGAGGCAGTCAGGTAGATAAGCTCATCACTATGTTGAACCCAGCCTATGTGTTGGCATAGTTTTACCAGCTCTGGATCAGAGTGTTCTTTTATTGCAGCCGCGACATGGTCTTTAAAGCGACTGCCCACTGCGATCTGCGGACTAGCCCCCCAGGCTGTGGTAAGCCAATCGAGGCTATTGAATTCTGATGCAGGGACATCGACTGTGGGCATTGGCTGTCCACTCTCCAAGCGGCCAGACACTGTAAAGTGCCGTGAAGTTTCGTGACCATCATTTTTGATGATTTCGCGCTCAATTTCTGCGGTAAAGTTACATAGGCGCACTGGCGTAGCTTCTCCCTTCTTTCCGAACTTAAGTAAGTGGAAGGTCCCTCCAAAGTTAGCATAATGGCGCTGTTCGTGCACTGTGGTCTCTATAATTTCTGCGGCCTGTCGCGCATCCCCGCTTTCGGCTTCAAGCTGGGCGATGATTGGTGTTTCAATTTTCATGTCGATGGTGCCTTTTGAAAATAGAACGTACGACATTGCGCACTTCACATGCCCCCAGGGGTGGAATGCAGCAGCGTTGGTTAATGTCCAAAAGCGCCTGAAAGGTGTCTGTCTCGTTCAGTCGCTTTTGACCAATAAGATAACCGGCGCGTTTTGTAAGTGCATTGTTCCGCGCTCCTTCAGTGACTGGCGTGTAGAGCTCTGCCTTTACGCTGGGGCGTATCGAAAAATCTTTAGCTGCTGTCATTTTGCGGCGCTCAGCAGCGCGGATTAATTCGCGCAAACCGTCTGGCAATACAGTAATGCCAACTGGCGTCATTGTATCTTGGCACTCGTAAAATGACCTGGCGCTCACGCCAATATCTGGGTCCAGTTTGAATTCCTCAGGAGGCAATGAAATAAGTTCGCCAGAAGCTCGCACCACAACCTCTGGGAAATCATCTAGGACAGTTTCTAAAAAGCAATCTTTGCCGCTGTAGAATAAGACCGTGTGAAAGTGGCCTTTCGACTTGCCCTGGCTCATCAATTCATAGCGGAAAAAGGTGTCACAACGCGGACAAAAGAATCCGTGTTCCTCTAGAGCGTGCAGGCCCACACCTGGTTCGTTAGTATATGCGGTGAGAGCTACTAAACCGGTCTTTGGTCCGGTTCTGATACCAATACTCAGCTTCTTGGGGTGCTCTATAATTGCCGTGTATGTAGCTATCGGATCTTTACGATCTTGAGAGCTCCGAAGATCTTGGATTGGCGCTCCGTTTGCTAGCAGCTCTATCTCGAGGCCCATATTTGCCCAGTTAGCTGCGGCTTGCGCCACATCTGTGTTTTGGTGAGACTTTGTCATTACCGTGCGCCCTCAGTAATACTCTCTAAAATAAAAGCCCTTTTTGTTGCATCTATGATTTCACAACCACCCAAAGTGTTTGGCGCGCTAAACTGCGCCAGATCAAATGGATAAAGCTCATGTTTTTCCTTAGTCATTTTAGTCCCTTTCACTTGAGACACTTTGACCAATCGGGTATAATACAGGCGTGAATTCCAATCACACTTTAGTATCTGCCCACGGTCATTGCGCCGTGGGTTTTACTTTGAGCCAGAGTGTTCTTGGTTGTCATTTCGTGACGCTAGCCAACATCTCAGATCACCAACCCGCCATGCCACTACTCCAACCGATAGTTTGACAGGCTGCGGCGCAATACCTGCTTTGACCCAACGTCTCCATGTACTGCGAGAGACTGGTATTACGGGGGGCCTATTGTTTCTTGGTGGTGGTTTGTTTTTGCCCGCTTCCTTTTGTATAATTTGCTTCATGCAATGTTTTTTCTTTGGAATATCCACCACTGATTTATTCGCCACTCCAAGGATATAACTTTCCCTGATGTAGGCGTCATTTGGCAGTTTATCGAACGCATTTGAAACTTCATTGAGCAACGGGATACCTCATGATGCTGTTTGAACATGAGGTCACAATTGCAGGGTTGGAATCGCGCTAACCGGGTTGGCGCGAATTTTTTTTAGCGCGCGTGAGTTGATCTTTTAAAGCACTAATTTTTATAGTTTCAGCGTTATTTGTATCTCTTAATTCTTCATCAGTAATTTCAATTCCATCGTGTGTTAGCAATTCAACCTCAAGCTCATCTTTGGAGATATTGGGGTTTCCCAATACAATCTCGTCAATCAAAAGGGATAGCTGAGTACGCGCGCGGGGGCGGCGTTTTTGTGCGCGTTTTTTTTGTTTTATGGCTAAATCCGCAGCTTTATTAATAATTAGTTTATTATAATATCTCCCTGCCAGAACTGGATCAGTTGCCAGTCTGCGAAAGATAGCCTCCGCCTCAACAAATTGAGGGTCGCTCAATTGGGCATTCCTTAAAACTTCAAGTGTTTCATAATCTACAGCGTCTTGATTGGGCCCCTGCGTCTTTACATCTCGCCTTATGCGTTCCCGCCCCAAGGCAAACTCCAGACAAGCAGCACCAACCTGTTCATCCGACTTCAGCGTGGCTGCTTTTTGGGCAAAAGACTCAGAGAAAGCTCGTATCTCAATTGCGATACGCTCATTTTGGGTTGGCTTTGTCATTGTTTCTCCCATCTTCAATTTCTTCAAGCTTATCTGCAACTCTCTGAAGTATTTGCTGATGTTCAGAACTGTAGGTGCTTTGATTATACCCAGCCACAAGTTGTCCACCGACGTTGGAGTGGCCCAGTATAACACTGACAATATGAGGGGGCGCTCCCAAGTCCCCAGCTAAGGTCGCTGTGGTCCTGCGTAGAGCATGTGCTGACCAGCCTGTTATCCCGGTCTTAGCAGTTGTTGCCTTTAACCACCTGTCCCAGTTGCCCAGCTTTGCGCCACGCGGCCCGACAAATAGTAAATCTTTTCCAATGACGTTCTCTGAAATGCCATTTAGTTGCCGTCGTTCTGTTTCGACCTCGCGTGCATCTATCAGTAATCGTATAGCTTGACGTGAAAGTGGGATTATCAAAGCTTGTTTTGGCTTGTGACGTCGTGCCTGCAGGGGGCGTGTGTCCTTGAGGTTTTCGGGCGGTATTGTCCACGTCTTAGTTTCCAGATCAATTTGCGACCAAGTGGCAGCAGTGGTTTCTGTTATCCGCGCCCCGGTAAGCAGCATGAACTTTGCACAAACACCGTGATGGCTCTTAAACGTTGGTAATAGAGCAGCAAGCTCAACTTCCGTTAGTACCTTTTGTCGGGGTGCGTTTTGCAGAGGTTTCTCAAGATTGAATTCGCCAATAATCAAGTCTCGCCTTTTAGCCCAGTGCAAAACAGGTGTCAGATAGCCTGCAGCGCGCGCCGCCGATACTTTGGCCCCGTGCTTGTCTATAGACAGCTGTAGTTCGGATGACTTTAATTCCAGTGCTGTGCGTTTGAGATGCACAGCAAAGACTGATCGAATACGTCGCACCTGATCGTCTTTTGTGGATAAGCCTGCCCCTTGGCCTGTTGTAAAATATGCTTCCACAATCGCATCGAAGGTTCCAATGCCCTGTGATGCGAGCTGGGTCCGCTGGTGGCTGCTTCTTTTTTCAGCGGTTGGGTCTGCACCATCCTTGATTTTACGGCGGAGGTCCTCTGCTTTTATGCGGGCTTCAGCTAGGCCAAGGCTACGACCAACATCAAAGCGGCGCATCTTGCCCTGCGCGCGTATGTTGAGCGACCAGCTGCGTGTTCCTGCAGGCGTAATGCGAACTCTGAGGCCGGGCACAGCACCGTCAACCAGCTCTAATACCTTTATGGGGTCTGGTTTTAATTTGGTGAGTGTGGCCGCGCTAAGCGGAGGAACACGTTTTGCCATAAAATCCTCTCAAAGGTTTCACTTAGGTTTCACCGTTCGTGAGATTGCATGATACAAGGTGAACCCATAAGACACAACAGATAGTGGTTTATTAGGTTATAATAATAGATTAATGAACATTATGGGACTACATGAAACATGATGACACAGTGTGATATACTGATTTGTAATCAGTAGGTCCGCGGTTCGAGTCCGTGTGGGGGCACCACAATCCAAGACAAAGCATTGTAATACCTTACTAATTAGACTTAGTAAGTGAGCCGTAGACCATGCTGGCAACCAAATCTAATAGCTATACGTTCCAAAAGGATGGAATCTGGTATTTCTCCCGTAGAATTCCCGCAGATTTGCGGCGGCATTACAGGACGAGCAGGATTGCTTACTCGCTGAGGACTAAGTCCATCAGGGATGCTCGTGTTAGGGCGATGAGTGATGCGGCTAAGTTGGACAGGCATTGGCATATCCTGCGGATTTCCTCTGATGATTTACCAGGCAAGCATTTACTAGCAGATGCAGTTCAGGAATCACCCGCTGTAGCTTCAATCGATGACCATTCTTTCAAGGCTGCTGTGGCAGTGTACTTGCGATTAAAAGGCAATGACCGTCCTGCGACCTTTGCAGCCGCTGTGAGGCGTTCCTGTGGCTACCTGATTGATTGCTGTGGGATGAAAGACCTCCATGATTATGTTCGGTCTGATGCTACCAAGTTCCGTGATTACCTGTTTGCTAAGGGGCTTAATGGAGCCTCTGTGGCAAGGATATTTGGGACAGTCAGGGCAGTTATAAACTTAGCCCTTAGTGAGTTTGGGCTAGCAATCGTCAACCCATTTTCAAACGTCTATTTCGATCATAGTGTTGGGGTTAAAAAGCGGCTCCCTGTAAAGCCTGAAGACATCACAAAGGTTCAAGCAGAGTGCTATGAGGCTGATGATGAAAAGCGATGGCTGATCGCCCTCATAGCGGACACAGGGATGCGTTTAGCAGAGGGTGCTGGGCTTCTACGTTCGGATTTTATTGAGCAGGATGGCATCCTATGCGTGAACATCAGGCCTCATCCTTGGCGATCCTTGAAGACTGCAAGTAGTGAAAGGGTAATACCTCTGGTTGGATCAGCTAAGTGGGCAGCAGAACGCATATTAGCACAGCCTGACAGTAGTCAGTTTGCATTCCCAAATTACAATGATGGTCAACGCACCAATGCAAACTCAGCTAGTGCTGCTTTGAACAAGTGGCTGAAAACCAAGATTGGGCAGGGGTACACCATTCACAGCTTCAGGCATTCGATGCGGGACAGGCTCAGGGCAGTTGAATGTCCCAGCGATGTCATTGATCAGATTGGTGGTTGGCTAACGCAGGGAGTAGGGGCGTCCTATGGCGAGGGGTATTCAGTTAGAGTGCTGCAAAAATGGATGCACTGCCTTTGAGCAAGAATTGCTTTTGGACAACGTAAATGAAAGAACATCTCAACCCGACTTTATCCGTGACGGTTAAAGCAGTATTGAAGACAACATGGATTTAAATATTCTCAATTCAGCAGACCAACCTATACCGTTCCATGCCTATGCCGCATTCTTGGCAATCATCTTGGGTGGTATCCAGTTAACAAGGCCAAAGGGAACAGGCTCACATAAGTACCTTGGATATATTTGGGTTCTGCTGATGTTGTGGGTCAGTATTAGCAGCTTTTGGATTCAGACCATCAAGATTATTGGACCATTTAGTCCAATTCACTTTCTATCCATCTTCACTATTTGGTCTGTTTTTGAAGCCATTAGATCAGTTCGAAATGGCAATATCAGGCGGCACAAAACAATGATGAAACTGCTTTACGTGCTGGCACTTATTGTAACAGGTTTGTTCACATTACTTCCTGGGCGCACAATGAATGCGGTACTCTTTGGTCTTTAATTTAGCCGCAACACTTGTAGCCCGAATACGAGCATCCCTGTTGGGCAGGGCTACACCATGCATAGCTTCCGTCACTCCATGCGGGATAGGCTGAAGGCGGTTGAATGCTCTAGCGATGTGACTGATCAGATTGGTGGATGGCTGACGCAGGGTGTGGGTGCTTCTTATGAATTGGGGCATAATCACCGAACGCTAACGAGATGGCTAATTTCTATCGTTGAGGCCCCAAATCTGGAAACATAAAGTGAGGCCAATAACATAGGCCACACCTTTGATTTTAAGATACAAAAAAAATTTAAACTTGCTCTGTCCATTGATATGACAACTCATCAGGCGAGCGGTGTTGCTCCAGTTTCCATGCGAATAATTTGTCCATCTTTTAGCATACAAACCAGCATCACGGCTTCTTTGGTATCGTCGGGGTACGACATGAAATCATGTGAAACCAAAATCTCATCATTTTCATAAACACAACGAGATGCATCGCTTACGAACTTTGGGTTCCCCATCATACCTCCAACCATGGACGCCCATTCACTTTTGGTGAATTTGTTGCCTGATTTGTGAAATACAATTTCTGCATCTTCATGAATTAGTTGGACATAACCCTCGACATCCCGATCATCCATGACTTTTGTTAGTTTTTGGTACAAAGACATTTTTATTCTCCCCATGCACCGGCAAACTCGTACACGACCGCTCGTTTTCCACCAACACACCATGCATCATGGTTTGGTGAAATAGCGTATGCATCACCAGCGGAATAGGTGGATTCTGAACCGTCATCGCAGACGCAATGGATGGTGCCTTCAACGATTATTCCGGTATGTGTTGCTTGACAGCTGGGCGTGCCGACAATTGGTTTAATGTCTGTAGACCATTTCCAACCTGGCGCTAGCGTCAGCTTCATAACACGCTGACCAAGAACGTTTACGGCCTCCATGCGTGCGTTTGGCATATCCTTGGCTTCATCTGCTTGTGATGCAAAGTTTTTAACTTCAATTGGCATTATAATTCTCCTTTTCGTGGCATTTTGGTTCTGTTGAAAACAGTCTAGGTTTCAACGTTATTGTTATTCATTAGGTGAGTGTTAGATTTAGCTAACAACAGAGGTGTTGTGCTTAATCACAGTAGCAATTTCGGATATTTCACTCGCAGGAACGCCTGACCTTTCCGAGTGCTCTTTTATCAAATTTTCGCTATCCGAATTGTAAATGCAAAAAATAGCATCGCCAATGACATAGCTTTGCTCTTGCATGATGTTCTTGCCCTCGGAGCGCATCGCCTCCAGAACTTCTTCCGAACCTTTGCCTGCGTTGTTCAACTCATGTTTCGGAATGCTCCCTGCGCCTTCCATTTCACGTCTAATTAAAAACTTTTTCATGGGCTTCTCTTTCAAGTTTAATAGTTGTGTGTTGCTATCCATGCCCGGTTACGGACATGGTAATTGGCTCATGCAGCTGTCCACAATAACGTCTCTATAACCTCGCCGTTTATAACCAACACTTCGCCACTAATGTGTTTAATTTCAGTCGGCAGCGACGACGTGGTACATTTGCTGACCTGTGCCCAGCATACCTGTTACGGTCCCAATAAATCTTTGCCCGACATACGGCTCATACTTACCGCTGCCAGCAGTCAGTGAACCGATGTATTCCATTTGTGGTGTTATTTCACCAAAATAGATTGCAAGGTCACCGTCTGGGTCCATCATTGCGCATACCCCCACGCCACCGAAAGGAGCACCTTCTGGTGTCAACGCCACTGTTTGACTGCATTCAGCGGTGACGAGTGTTGGAAACCCTTCTGGGGCTTGTGACCAATCCCAGAGATCAGTTGACGTGTTAATTAAAAGCGAACCAGTTGTGCCTTGCATCATTTCAGATGTATCTGGGGCATTTCCTAAGCCTGCCATGTTCCAAATTTTTGAGTGACCACCAGCAAAAGCTGTAACTGGAAGTAGTGAAACGGCTGCTGCCAAAATGATATTTTTCATGGTGTCGATCCTTATTGTTAAACATTCGGCCAAACATTTATCCGGCTAGAAAAGTGAAAAACACATCAAAAAAAATAACTACTATACACCTTAAACCACTCTTGAATTTCTTATGGTTTTGGCAGATATTTCATCAACTTTGACAATTAGTGATCATTTGGAAGGCACAAAATGAACCAAACTATTAGATCTAATATTACTTCAAAAGCGCAAAACTATTGTCCAATTTCTACTTGCGCCGCAGTGATTGCTGACCATTGGTCAATAATCGTTCTGCGAGATATTGCCATCTGTAATCAAAGGACCTTCCGATCAATTTTAGCAAATAATAACGAAAAAATCTCTAGTGGTATATTGGCTGGCCGTTTAAAACGATTGACTGATATTGGATTATTATCCTTCAAAGATGATCCTGCGCATCTACAACGAAAGATTTATTGTTTAAGCCCAGCTGCAATAGATCTTGTACCGGTTTTATTAGATATGTCGGCTTGGGCAATGAAGCATACATCGCCTTCTAAGGAGCCAATCGCACTGCCATCGAGTATGGACCGTCCACAATCTCAATATTCAAAAGAATTAACGGATCGATTGCGATCTTTGCACTTAGATCCGGGCGATATGCGTTAATAACTTAGCCGCATCACTCATCGCCCTAACACGAGCATCCCTGATGGACTTAGTCCTCAAAGAATAAGCAATCCTACCCGTCCGATAATGCCGCCGCAAATCTGCGGGAATTCTACGGGAGAAATACCAGATTCCATCCTTTTGGAACGTATAACTATTAGATTTGGTTGACAGCATGGTCTACGGCTCACTTACTAAGTCGAATTAGTAAGGTATTACAATGCTTTGGATGATAATTTGGTGCCCAGAAGAGGGGATGGCTCCGCCAGTAGGCACCAACGCTTAGCATTAACCTTACAAAACAAGGCTACTGTCTCATTCTGGTTCCT
>ERZ651776.1226-NODE-1226-length-31502-cov-6.843341_pt1 | contig 31502 bp, 18 predicted proteins | sample MGYA00514761_ERZ651776 | MGnify/ENA metagenome assembly ERZ651776
ACGTTGGGCGCCAATAGTATTGCGGTTAGTAATAACGTGAGAAGTCGGCGTGATGACAGGTTTTCTTTTTGCTTTTTTTATGTATGTTTCTCTTAATTTCAATTCTGAGCTGTTTCTAGCACCATATCTATATGTCTCTCTGCTTATATTCGCGTATTTCGCGCGTTCGAAAACGGAAGCTCCTTTCTCGTATTCTTTTTTTGTTGATGAACGTGATTTTAAATCGTGTGTAGCTCTCCATGTTCGTATCGCCAACCTTCTGGTAATGGGCAGTCGTTGTCGAGGAGGTATTGTACACATTCGGTGTGTTTGTTCTCGTGCGCTACTCGTACGGCCTCAGAGTTCCAAGGCGCTTTGGCGGTTTCGTGCAAGTACTTCAAACAGTCCAAGTGGCCGTTCCCGGCCGCTTCCCAACACACACGTGTACTATATTGATCATATTTACGCTCAACAAGATATTCGAGTATATGGAGATGACCATTTTCAGCCGCCCGTGAGGCAGTACTCGAATCCCAAGGCGCTTTGGCTTCTTCGCGTAAGTATTTGAGGCACTCGAGATGACCGTATCGGGCAGCACATGCACACGCCTCCACATCGATAGGACACTCATTTGCAACGCAATACTTGACCATTTCCAGATTACCTTGACGTGCGGCCGCATTATTCGTCCTATCATCCCACTCACACTTTTTCTCCTCTCGTATCCACTTGAGCAACTCGAGTTTATTCGTTAGAGCAACTCGAATGCAGAACCATATTTCGTCCAACCAACTCGGCCACAACGATTTATGCTCCCACGCAACTTCCAACGTCGATATCGACGACATCTCTTTGACTTTAAACCCCTCTTCCAACTCCCCCTTGCGAGACGATCTCTTAATCAACGCTCTCGTTTCACTGTTCACCTCGTACAAGAATTTGAGATCCGTTTGATTCAATCTCGGTAAAATATGAGTGAAACAAATATCGTCGCACTTCACGATCAAATCCCACAACACCGATTTGGAGGAAAAACTCTCCCTCTTTTTCCTCCTCGCGCTCGCGGAGTAAAGAACAACACCCCCCGCGACGACGAGGAGGAGGAAAAGGAAAACCGAACGAACGAGCGCGAACATATATCTTTGTTTGAAAGGAGATTAACGTATTTTCTTCGTGCGCATGTGAGATGTGATCTCATTCTTTAAAGAGAGAGATTTCCTAAACAACAACTGCTCTACTAAAGAAAAAGAGGACGAAAAGACAGACCAAAAAAAAAATTCAAAAAGGTCGTCATTTTTCTTCAAAGAGTCACACATATCCTTTGCGCGCAAAAACACTACTCTTTTCGCGCGGCATTATAAGAAGACTCTTAAAGATGGACGGTACGCTTCCTTTCATTCTTTCTTTGTTCTTTCAATCTCTCGTTTTCTCTCTTTTAATATTTGTTTTGCGTCTCGATTCTCTCGCGATGATTTGCGCAAATGTCCATTTTTGAATATATTTTCCCTATACGAGGAGTCTTATGAGTAAACATCTCTCTCCGTTTCTTACGCGTTGCTTTCATCAAATATACAATTCACAGAAGGCGCGGTGTACCACGTGAACCCGAACGAAGATTTAGACGAGGACGACGAGTTAGATACTCGAAACGGCGGTTTTGATGAGCACGCAACACTCATAACGCCGTCTCGAGCGAGAAAGAAATTCGAAGATTTCCTGAGAAACTTCAGAGGCCATCCGAACGAAACCTCAATCGATGGACAGCTGATTTACAGAGACGTGCTCTCCGAAGGAAGGGTACCGGGGACGATCGATGTCACGCTGGATGATATCATCGCACACGACGCGGCTTTAGCGAAGGCGTTGAGAGATCAACCGAACGTGTATTTTCCAATCTTGGAAGACGCGGTGAAAAAGGTCGCGCAGAGTTTACGAGGCGGCGCCGGAAGAGGAGGAGGAGGAGGAGACGAGGAAGACGAGGAAGACGAGGAAGATCGCGAGGACGACGAGGACGACGACGAGGACGACGTTCGTTCTGCCATCGAGAGCATTCACGTCACCATATCGTCGCACGAAACGCCTCGATCGGTGAGAGGATTAAACTCGAAAGACGTTTCGAGGTTAGTGTGCATTCCGGGGATTGTCATCGCGGCTTCGAGGGCGAAAGCGAAAGCCTCCATCGTTGGCATTCAGTGTCAATCGTGTAAACACGTTCGGTATTTGCAAATTCCGCCGGGATATGCCTCGGCGCAAATGCCGAGGACGTGCGAGGCTGGACAAATGAACAATCAGCAGAGAGGAAACGAGAACGACGACGAGAATAATAACAACAACAACGATAACAACAACAACAGAAGAGGATGTGGATTAGATCCGTACCAAATGCTTCCGGATAAGTGTAAGTTCATCGATCAGCAATCGTTAAAGTTGCAAGAAAACCCGGAGGAAGTCCCGGCTGGGGAAATGCCGAGAACGATGATGTTATGCGTGGACCGAAAGTTGGTGCAAAAGATTGCGCCCGGGACGCGAGTTTCCGTCGTCGGTGTGTACACCATCGGTTCCGGGAAAACAGAAAATAAGAAAAGAGACGCAGCTGGTGGTGGCGTCCAGTTGCCGTACATTCGCGTTCTGGGATTAATCGAAGTCAACGAAGGCGCGCGCGGGAACGCGAAATTTACCGAAGCCGAACACCAAGAGTTTAAAGCTTTCTCGCAAAGGCCGTTTAAAGAGGTCATCTTAGACATTCGCTCGAGAATCGCGCCGGCGATTTTCGGGTCCGAGGATGTTAAAATGGCCGTCGCGTGTTTGATGTTTTCGGGAAGTCGCAAACATTTACCCGACGGCGCTCGTTTAAGAGGCGACGTGAACGTCCTCCTCCTCGGCGATCCGTCCACGGCGAAATCGCAATTTTTGAAATTCGTAGAACGTACCGCGCCGGTGTGCGTGTACACCTCCGGTAAAGGCTCTTCCGCGGCTGGTTTAACCGCCTCGGTCATAAGAGACTCGAACGGTGAGTTTTACTTGGAAGGTGGCGCGATGGTCTTAGCCGACGGCGGGTGCGTCTGTATCGACGAGTTCGATAAAATGCGAGACGAAGATCGCGTCGCGATTCACGAAGCCATGGAACAGCAAACGATTTCCATCGCCAAAGCTGGAATTACCACCATGTTAAACTCTAGATCTGCGGTGTTAGCCGCCGCGAATCCTCCCAGTGGACGATACGACGACCTGAAAACCGCGCAAGAAAACATCGATTTACAAACGACCATTTTGAGTCGTTTCGATTTGATTTTCATCGTTCGAGACGAACGCTTGTACGAACGAGATATGGCCATCGCCGGTCACGTTTTGAAAATCCACTCGAACGGTGCAAATGCGATGAATAGAAACGGCGGCAATAACAGAGGAGGAGGAAATAACGACGAACCTCACTCGGAAGGGAACAAAGAAGACCCGGCGGCGGAGCGCGAACGAAAATTTATGAAAAGGTACATCGAGTATTGCAGAGCGAATTGCAAACCAAGAATCAACGAGCGATCGATGAAAATGTTGCAAGACGCGTACGTGAAATACCGAGAAGAAATGCGAGAGCGAAATAAATCAGGCAAAGGCACCCCGGCGGTCCCAATCACCGTCCGCCAACTCGAAGCCATAACTCGAGTCTCCGAAGCGTTGGCGAAGATGTGTTTACAAAAAGTCGTCACTGAAGAACACGTCGCGGAAGCGCTCCGCCTCTTCGAAGTCTCCACCATCGACGCCGCTCGATCCGGCGTCGCCGGTACCGTCGTCCTCTCCCCCGAACAGCGCGAGGAGTTACAGCTCGTGGAAACGCAAATCCGTCAAAAACTCGCCATCGGCGCCACGACGAGTAAACGACACTTGGTCGAAGACTTGTCTCGCGTCGGCGTCAACGAGTGGGCGGTCATGAGAGCGCTCATGGTCATGACCCAAAGAGGCGAAATCGTGGAAAGAGCCGAAGGCAGGAGAGTCACCAGGAAACATTAAATAGTTAAATATTTAATACTATTATTGAAAGAGAGCGACATTATCGTGTTCAACGTACTCTAAAGTGACCTTTTGTACACTCCTGTAACAGTATAAATATCCCAATTTTGGATCATCTGATCGTCACTTTTGTTCCACGTTTACGCGCATATAAGAGTGCACACACACGCACTAACACACGAACCCTTAAAAATGTTGTCCACGAACACCAAAGACACCAAAAAGAACGCATCATCGAGTAAAACAATCCAAGTCTTCTCGAAAACTCGCGAACCAATCTTCGGTTCATTCGATTGTCTTTACAAAGAAACTCACGACGTTTCCCCGCTCGGAATATCGAGTTTACCGCAAATAGGCAAGCTCACCATCCACAGAACGTTCGCGATCTTTACGAGTTCGTTCAACGGCACCATATCGAGGAAATTAAAACAGAGAGATTTAGATTCCATCGACGCGCGGTCGAGAATAAGCTTGATCTTTAAAGAGAAAGAACGGGAAAGAGCGAAACTTTTGACAAGAAGGAGCAGCAAGTTGGAAAACGTCGAGGAAAATGGTGAAGACGCGAAGGCGAGTACTGCGAGCAACGATGGAATAAAAAACGAGAAAACTTCACGGGAAAAAGGAAAAACGTTTCAGTTACAATTCGTGGACAACACGGAGTGCTTCGAACGGTTGGTGAAGAAGTGGAAGTTGGAGCGCGGGAGGCGGCCGCGGAACGAAGAGAAGGAGGATTTTGCGGGCGGGGAGGAGGAGGAAGACGCCACGACCGAGAATAATACTAATACGAACGATGGAGGAGAGAAAACGAACGAGGATGGCGACGATGATGTTGACTTGAAACGCATCGCGTATAAGCCGGCGAAAGGAGCGCAACTTCGCAGAAGCGATTCGACGTTAGACGGAGATTTGGACGATTTGAACGACGAAAGCGCGAGCGCGTACGGAGCCGCGGACGCGCTCATTCGAACGATGGAAACGATGGCAGGTAAACTTCCGTTCGGTGCGGGGAAGAAAGCGAAGTACGCGGCGTATTTTCTCAGGCAACAAATCAAAGCGACGAGACGCATGACGAAGAAATCGGTCAAGTATACCATGCGATACGTGAATCGACGCTCGCGAGAGTTGGCGTTGGCGAGGAAACGGCAATCGGCGAAAAGCGCGGTTTTCCGGAAAGTCGAAGCCGTGGACGTGGAAAAAGAAGTCTCGAAAACGTTGTTTGTTCGTTTGATTCGAGCGAAGAACGTGCTCGCCATGGACGACGGCGGCACGTCCGATCCGTTCACGGAAATCCGTTTCCGCGGATTACAAAACGTTTCCAGAACGATCGAGAAAACGTGCGATCCAGAGTGGGAGCAAACGTTTACGTTTAACATTCCAAACGGGAAACGCGTTTTAGACGCGTCCGATGCGGTCGAGTTATACGTGTACGACCGAGACCAAGCTTTGAATGATTTCATCGGCTACGCCAAACTCGATTTAGAAGGAGAAGAGGTGCAAGACGAAGAGTCGATGAAATTAAACCGCAAAAAAATGTCGAGCGCGTGGAAACGCGTGGACTCAGCCTCGGAAGGAGGCTTGATTGTTCCTTCGACAAAACTTTTAAACGAATCGTTCGAAAGCGAAAACGGCGGCGAAAGTCCTTCTCTCGGGATCTCCAAGGATAAGAAACCGATACCGCCAGTCGCGACGAAAGTTCGATACGATAAACACACGGGTAAAAAATACACGCAAAAAACCATCCATCTCTCCTCTTTGCCGGAAAACCAACAACCGTCGTTCTTCGATGTGAATCATTTGAAAGAAAAGCTGATGTTTTGGGAAGGCGAGAGAAAGTTTACCGGGACAATCACGTGCGAGTATTGGTTCGGGTCGAGACACGACGCGGAGTTTCGAGCATCCGCGCAGCCGAAATTGAGAACCGCGAATAACGAACTGACTGCTTCAATTCAACACTATTGCGACCCGGTGACGGCTTTGCTAAGAGTGGACGTTCGCGCGGGGAGAAATATCGTCAACTTGGATTGCGATAAAGGCGAAGACGGGTCCGAAGGCGGGAGCGACCCGTACGTTGAAGTCAGCGTCATCGACGCCGTCGATCGATCCAAGGTGAAGAAATCGACGCATTACATCGAAGACTCGAGGAACCCGTTGTGGAATCGAACGTTTACGTTCCTGACTTCGCAACCGTATTCAAACACCATGCAGCTTAAGTGTTACGATTACGACGGCGCGACGAGTTTTGACGACGTCATCGGGTGTTATTCCGTTCCTTTGCACGAACTGCCGGTTCGCGTCGGCGTGAAAACGCTCCCGGAGTATCGATGGGTCACTTTGAGACACCCGAAAACTGGGTCGGAGAAGAACGAGTTTGGCGTTCCGTACGGGGAAATCGAAGTCAGAGCGTACATCGACGAGGAGTATTTCGACCACTTACACGGTGGAAACGCGACGAGAGCGGTTGGGAAACTCTCCGTGGATATTCTCGAGGCAAACGGGATCGATAAGATTCCGCAAGGCGCGTATTGCGTCTGTAAGATTGGTCCGTATTGGTCGAGGTTGGAAACGGTGAAGAAGACCGAGTTTAGCGGGGAATTAGGTGACGAAGACATGCAGAAAGTATCAGAAGACGACGACGACGATGGTGTTGATGCCGGAGGCGACGAAGGAGAAGATGGTGAAGCGAGGCCTCCGAAACCAAAAGCTCTGAACGACGACGCGCGCCGGGCAAAGAAAATCGCCAAGATGATTGAAAACGCAAACAAGATTCGATGGAACAAACGTTTAATTTACCCGGTCTCTGAACCGTCCGACGAGGTCATCGTCTCCGTCTTCGACGCCGAAAACGACGACGTCATTGGCACGATCAAGTTACCTTTGTCGTGCATGGAAGACGGCGTGCGATACGAAAACGAGTGCGTGTTGATGATGAACGCCAACGTCGCCATCGGCGATATCGTCAAAAATGGCACTTTAACGTTAGCCTTTACGTTTACACACTTCAAAGGCGGCGCTCTGGTTGCTCGAAAGTACATAAAACCAAAGTTACCGGCGAAATGGTACTTTTATCCTCTCTCGCCGAACGAAACGCAACGCGTGCTCAGAGCGCAAAAAGACGTCTTGGTGAAGAAGCTTTTACAAGCCAATCCACCGATACCAGAAAAAGTGTCGCAACACATCTTGGCGTATTCTCAACACACGGTCAACGTCATGAGCATTAAGAGCTCTATTGCGAGACTGGAGAAATCCATGTCCGGTTTCGTTAATTTGCACAAAGGCTTGACGTTTACGTTCTCGTGGGAATCGATTCCGTTGACGGTTTTAGCGCAGTGCTTGTTGGTGTTTTGGATTTATCACCCCGAGTGGTTGATCCCATCGTTTTGTTTTGGTTTAGCCATGAACGCTTTGCTGTTATTCCCGGGTCGATATCAGCGCGTGTTGGACCGAATGGTACCGAACGAGTTCCTTTCGGTTGGCATCGCGGCGGCGCCGGAGGACATCGACGACGCGTTGAAATTAAAAGATCAAGAAGATCGAGAAAAAGAGATTGAATCAAAAGATGCGCGCATGGCGGCTAATCTCGATTCGGACGGCGAGGATTTTGACGACAAAGAAAAGGCGGCGAAAGACGCCAAAGAGGCGGAGAAGAAGAAGAAAAGTATGACCAAGCCGAAGGAAGCGGCGACGTGGGATTCAATCAATCCCATCGCGCAGTTGCAAAAACAGTTGGAAGAAGTAAAACTGTTAATCACGCAATCGCAGTCGATCTTGGATCAAGTCGCTGGTGGTGTCGAGCGCTTCATCGGTATCTTCACGTGGGCAGAACCGCGAGTGACGGCGATGACCATTCTCGTCGTCTTGGCGTTGGGTTGGGCGACGTTGTACATTCAAACCATCGTCCGAGTTGGTTTCGAATTGATGACGGGCGTCGTCGCCAAAGTCGTTTTCAAGATTGTCACCCCAGAGAGAGTGAAATTCGCGTGCACGTGCGGCCTCTTGTGGCTCTTACGTCATCCGGCCATCTTTCCGGACGACGTGCGAAGAGCCATCCAAGAAGAAAAGAACGCTCGAATCGAAGCGCAACTCGCCGCCGAGGCGAAGAAAGCGAGCGGGGAAATGAACGCCCAACCGGAAGAGGTTGATTTGGAATTAGAAGAGGCGCTTAAAGACGCGCCGCCGAAGGTGGACTACTTGTTCGACCCGAGACCAATGCCGCCGTTGAATGTATTTTTTAGAATTCCGACGAGGAGTTCGCAGCTCGTGTAGTAGTAAAATTTATTTGTTTATTATCATTATCATTATTATTATTATTAAAGTTATTATTGTTATATTATTACATCACGAAAGAAGAAGAAGTGTATACAACAATTCATACCTATTACGCGTTAAATATATATAAGCTATTACTAACGCCGCACGCCAAGATATCTTCTTCCGGATGCCACGCGACGTGTAAAATGTTCGACGAAAAATCGCTCAAATTTTGGTGATGGTGCGCGTTTGCCAACGAATTCGGCGGCGTTTTCACGCCACCCACGAACAAATCTTCTCGAGTGGTGCCACCGTTGCCGAACGCGCTCTCGCTTCTTCTGGGAGGCATTCTCGACGTGATTTCAGTCGTCGTGCCTTCACTTCCGGATTCAAAAACGTTGAAACATCTCAAATTGGCGTTGTAGGATCCGCTCGCGACGTGTTTGCCGTCGCCTCGAATGCAACACTGAAACTTGTCAAAGATGGAGTCTTTTTCGTATAAATCGCATAAGCGCGGTCGCAAGTGATCGTGCACGTTAAACGTCGCCACCGGCGCTTTCTCCATGTTCACGTCCCACAATTTCAAAGTCAAATAATCTCTCGAGAGAAAGTATCGACCGTCTTTGCTGAATTTCACGTCCGAGACGCTCGCGATGATTTCCGAAAAGAACGACCTCTTTTCAACCGGTTCCGGTTCCTCGAACGATTTCGACGCCGCGTTACAACTCGCGTTAATCCGCATATCCGCTAATCTAATAGTTCCTTTACTCGAAGAATACGCGAAGTGTTGACAATGCGACGGATGAAAACACGCCGAAGTGATGACTTCGGTCAACTCTTCCATGTTTTCCGGTTTGATGTCGACGATGTTAAACGACCCGTTCGCGCGTTCTAGATGCCATAAATTCACTCGCAAATCGTCCGCGGATATGAACGTTTCTCCGTCGCTGTTGACGGATAACGAGTTAATGTGATACGCGTGCGCGTTGGCGTAGCACCGGCGACATCGCGCGTTAAACCCCAACTCGCCTTTCAAAACTCGTGGGATTCTCAATCGATATGAAGTCTCCGAAGACGTGTTCGACGTTGATGTTCCACCTGCTGTTGCGTTGTTTTCCTTATTGTTTCTACTATTTTCGTTGTTGTTTCTATTATTACTATTTCCGCCCCAATTATGCGCTCCTCCGGTACTCGTCGTCGTCGTGTTGATAGAATCGTTCGAGTCTCGATTAAACCCGCTCACTGCTTCCGCTCTTTTCTCGAACACTTTCCACAGTTTGATCGTCTTATCGTTCGTGGATAATACAAACCTCCCCTCGTTGGCGCCTTGGTGACACCACTTCAAGGTGTTGATTTTCTCTTCAATCTCGAGCGACTTTAAATAATCAAACTCCGGTTCGTGCGATTGAAACTCGGTTAAATATCGGAACTCAACCTGTTCCGGTTTACCTCCTTCTGCTATTAACTGATGCTGTCCGTTTTTATTCGTATTCTCGCTCGTGCTCGCGTTGTTCTTATTGTTATTAATCATAACCCCGACTTGATCGTCTCTATTATATTGCATCTCCGAGCTCATCTCCTCCATCAAAACGTCCTCCAACTCATCCTCGGGATGTTTCTCTTCTCGCCTTTTCGCGTGCCTCACTCTCTCAAACAAGACAACTCTCCCACCTCGATCCCCAGTCGCGAGCCAATCCCCCGTGCGATCAAACTCCACCGCGGAGATGATGTCCGCGTCCTGCACTTCCTCGTTCGGCGCTCGCTCGCCGAAGACTTGCGAGAAACCCCAGTTTAAGTAATTCTCGTCGTGATTTACTCCTGCTTCTGTTGCTGTTCTCTCATCGTTTTGTCCTCCTTCGTCCTCTTCAAACTCGTTCGGTGTCCTGTTTCTCCTTTTCTCCGGCGAGGAAGAGGACGCTCGCTGAAACCCTCCTGAACTTAATTTGGTAGCTCCTAGGTCTTCCTCCTCGCCTGTACTGGTCGTTCGGAACGAGAAATCCGCCGCGGCTGTCGACGACATCATAATAACAACACGCTCTCGATACCAAGCGTAATAGGAGTATTAAAACACCTTCTTCAGTCCTCTCTTTTCAAAAGTCTTAAAAGTCTCAGGAAAGCTCGACAACAAAGAGTGTTCTTCTTATCTCGACGAAATTTCTCTCGCGTGACGGCTCAGAACTCTTATCTTCCAAAATGGATTTCCAATGTCTTCTTAATTTCTCTCTCTTCTTTGACAATACTTCTCTCTCTCTCTCTCTCGCTCTCTCAAAATAGTACGCGCGCTCTCTTTTAACGCGCTCTTCTTCTGTTATTGGTCGTCGTGTTCTCGTCTCTGATTTTGATACAAGGCATGTATTACACCAAAACGGAGAGAGCGATGAGAGAGAGAAAGGTTTATTAGTCTAACGGAAATTCTTCTGAAGAGCGAAAAAGCGGCTTTTTGAAGAAAAAGTGACAGAGGACACAACGAAAATTAAATTTTTAAAGGAAAAACAAATTGAGTAAGGAGTTACAAAAGTACTTAATAATTTAGGGTTTAAGTGCTTAAGTGTAACTCAAATTTAGCTTTTTACGTGCTTCGTTCGTACTCCTGAGTGCTTCGTGCTTACTCCTCAGTGCTTCGTGCGTACTCCTCTTTTAAAGAGGAGAGTCAAAGGGAATACAGTTAGACTACTACTAAAACACCGCACAAAATCATCATAATGGGGCAAAAAGAAGGCAGCGAGAAAAACGACTCCGAGAAGAACGAAAGAGAGAAAGAAACAAAGACGAACGAAGAAGAGATTATATTCGATGTCGCGATTCTTGGCGCCGGGATGTCCGGCGTATCCTGCGCGAGGGAGATTTGTTTTGCATTAAATGATGATGATGAGAAAAATGCACGAAAAGTAGCACTCTTGGAAGCGCATTCAACCGTCGGCGGGAGGTGCAAACAGACGAAAAAAATCGCGAAATGGCCGGTGGAGTTAGGGGCGGAGTTTATACACGGTGAAGTGAAGAATCCAGTGAAGGATTTACTCGCAGAAACGATGAGGAGAGAGGAGGATTTGGAGGAGGATTTAGATGGGAAAAAAGGAACGCCGAAACGAATGCAATGCAGCGCGTTCGAGTGGCCGGATCGATACGCGATGAATACTACTACTACTAATAATAGCAACACGGAGGAGAAGGATGCGTTATTATATTCTTTCTCAAAAAAATCGATGTTGGTGCTGCGCGACGGCGACGAGTGCGAGAAGAACGATAAAGACGTGTGGAAAATCCACCAACTGTTCGATCGACTCCCGGGCGTATCGAAGACGAGTACTACTACGACTACCACGCATAATGACGAGTCAGAGGAGGACGAAATGTCCTCGCTCTCCGCGTTAGAGTGGCTCAGAGACGTGCAAAAATGTACAGAACGAGAGATACGCGTGGCGGAGTTGATTTACGCGACTGATTTCGGAGCGAGTTTGAAAGATATCGGGATGAGAGAGATTATGATTGAAAAAGAAAGGTGGGAAAACGGAGAGCAATATTTAGTCATGAACGGAGGGTTTAACGAGTTGTTTCGACGCGCGTTTTTGAACGCGTTTCAAAGGAATAGTAATAGTAATAGTAATAGTAATAATAGCCCCGTCGTCAACATCGACGTGCGGCTGAACTGGGAGGTGGAAACGGTCGAAAAAGTAGACGAACGGAATTTGATCAAAGTCACCGGAAGAACGACGACGACTGAAACGTCTGAAAAAAAGACGTTGTACGCCAAGAAAGTGGTGGTTTCGTTACCGTTGCCGATATACAGACCAACAGACGACGACGATTCAGACGACGACAAAAAGCTCTCGAGAGTGACGTTTCACCCGCCTTTGAGCGAGGAGAAACGAAAAGCTTTACGCGCCGTGAAAATGGGCAACGCGGTGAAAGTTTTGTTGGGATTTAACGAGAAATTTTGGCCGCAAGAGAATTTGTTCAACGTCATATGCGACCACCCGGCGCCGTTTCCGGAGTTTTGGGTCGTGAGCGATAAAGAGAAGACGATTTATTCTGATGAAGACGATAATAATAATAATAATAATAATAATACTAACGAAGAAGAAGAAAGTAAAAAAGAAGAAGTTCGGTTCGTCATCACGTTCTTCGTCACCGGCGACCGGGCGAACGCGATGGCGAAAATCGACCCAAACGAACGAATAGAGATGGCGTTTCAACAATTCGTCTGGATTACGATGCGCATCACAAACGACGACGACGATGGAAGAAAAGAATTCGATCGAATACGCGAAAAGCACTTGAAAACGTCCGAGACGAAAGCGTGGTCCGAGGATAAGTTCGCCGGCGGTTCGTACACGCACCCGAGCGTCGGATGCGATCGAAAAACTCGAGACCTTTTGGCAAAATCGGAATGGTCCGACTGCTTATTCTTTTGCGGTGAAGGCACGAACGCGTCCGTGAATCCGTGCTTACAAGGCGCGTTCGAAACTGGCGTCAGAGCGGGGAAAGAAGTGCTCGAGTCGTTGAAGTTACAGTAGTATGTGTATACTTTTTATGATGTACAACGGGCGGCTCTTTCGCGCGATAAAGAGAAAAGAAAACGATAATAAAAGATCGTCTTCAAAATCAACTCCTTTTGAACACGTCCCCTAACTGTCTGTTCAATAAACTCCTCTCCAAACTTTCCACCTCCACTCTTCGTTTCTCGTCTTCCACGTACCTTCCGTATTTCAGCGTGTACGTTTTCGTCACTCTTGAAATCACAAACGTGCTTTCGTTCAAGTCCACTCTCACGCCGCACGCCATCTGATCGTCCGCGAAACGGAACGTCCCTAAATCTTTCCTCGGTGGCGTCCGTTTCGTCACGAGCGCGTACGAGTACGACTTTGTCTTTTTCTTTTCTTCGTTGTTGTTCGTAGTATTACTCTTGATCTTCTCAAACTCCTCTTTCTCGTTGTTGTTACTACTACTCGCACTAGTATTCGAACAATACCATCGATTACTGCTGCTCCTTCTCGTCTTACTCGTCGTTTTAGAAACAGCGCCTGCATTGAAAGCGCTCAAAGTTCTCATTTTCCTTTGTAGCGCTCTCTACACCGGTAAAACTGATGATGATTTGAGAGCAAAAAGCGTATCTCTGCTTCGGATTAATGACGAAACGTGAAGAGATGTTTCGCGTTTAAAAGAAGAGTATATTCGCAAAGTGTTTGTGCGCGTATAAAATCTCAACAAAAGTTTTACTTGCTTTTCTCTGAAAGGAGCGCTTTTTGGTCTCTCTGTCTCTCCGTCTCGCTCTCTTCAACTCTCTCTTCGTAGTTAGTAAAAGATCGCACGAGACGAGAGATTTTGAAGCTTTTGGGGGAAAATATCTCAAGGCGAGAAAAGGTTTGAGTGAAATTTTGCTCTCATTTTTTAGTACACGAGTTTCTTTCGCGTTTGTTTATCTACGATGATGATGATGATGATGATGATGACGACGACGACTCTTGTTGCGCGTGTAGTACTCCATGTTCGTATCGCCAACCGCGTGGTAATGGGCAGTTGTTGTCGAGGAGGTATTGTACACATTCGGTTTGGTTGTTCTTGTGAGCGTGGTATACGCTCCAATAGTCCCAAGGCGCTTTGACTTCTTCGTGTAAGTATTTGAGGCACGCGAGATGACCGTTTTCGGCAGCATTTGCACACGCTCCCGTACCGATAGGACACTCATTTGCAACGCAATACTTGACCATTTCCAGATTACCATGTTCTGCGGCCCTATTAATCGTCCCTGCACTCCACTCACACTTTTTCTTCTCTCGTATCCACTTGAGCAACTCGAGTTTGTTCGTTCCAGCAGCTCCCTTGCAAAACCAGGGTTGATCTACCACGTTTCCTTCTTCATCTTCCTCTCCCCATCTCGAATGATTCCACGCCCATTCCAACGTCGAAATGGATGAACATTCGTGAACATTTACACATAATTTCGATACGTCTACCCCGGCATACTTAAGCACATCCAAACTCTCTGTATTGACATATGAAAAGAAATATCGATCTGTCCCATTCAATTTCGAAATCACATGCGAGACAAACACATCCTTCTGATGCACCACCAACCCACTCCACAACGTCGTCGGACCAAGCTTCAACCGCTCCGCATCCTTCGCGGCCTCTTCTCTCTCCTTTTTCTTCTTCCTCTTCTGCGCTCCCGAGAGTTGCTTCTTCCCCATTATTACGAGTTTTAGTCGTGTTCCTTTTCTTTGCCACACATTTCAAAAGCATGTGAGGAGAAAAAAAAATTAAGGCGTTTTTTAGTCTTCTCGTAAGGGGAAAGAAAAGAGACAAAAATCGCTCACAATACATTAGGTATATCTTTTATACTCCTTTACTCTGTTTTAAAGAACAACAACAATTCAGACAAACGAGAGAGAGAATCAGAGAGCAGGTTTCTTTGCTGTGAGTATTGTTCTCGATATTCTCGTTCTCATCGGCATCGCATCAGAGAGAGAGAGAGAGATGGTGTTGGGGAACCACAAGAAGAACACACCGGCGGATTTAAACACATTTTTCAATTCACCTTTGTTTACCACCGCGAAGACGAGGAGCACTACTAATATTACTACCAATGAAAACGACGAAAACGATGATTTCTCGCGTTGTTTCCCGTTTAAACCGTCGCCGAATAACGCGTCGAAACCGACGAAGAAACGAAAGAGTTTATTAAAAGAAGAGGATGTGATTACGACTGAGATAAAGAAGAAAAAGAGGAAGTTTGAAGAGTTCACGAGCGCCGACGACGAGCGTCACGAGGACACCGTTGTCTTTCCTTTCGTCGCGAATACGTCGTCCTCGTTGAAGAAACAGAAGAAAAAGACAAAGTCTGATGCGAGTGGTGAACAAGAACGCGTCGAGGACGACGTCGCGAGGCCATCAGATCCTCCTGCAAATGGTGTTGGTTTCGCAAAAGGCGGGAACGCGAAAGAGCAAACGATAGAGAAAATGGTCTTCGATGCGAGTAAGACGACCTTTACGGACTTCGACAAGAGGAAGAAACCGACGACGACGACGAAAAAGTATAAGAATTTTAGTAAAGGAAACAACAACAACAAAATCGGGAGTAAGAAGAAACCGCCGCCTTTTGCGGCGGCTTCATCGTTTAACGTCGCCGCCGCGGTGGCGAAGAAGAAAGCGCAAATAGAAGTTTCGGCGAAGAAAGCGCAAGAAGTCGGGTTCGGGTCTTCGGCGAGGAAGCCAGCGGCGGCGTATTCCGGGATCGTATCGTCAAACTCGGCTTCGAAGAAAGGAGTAGGTTCTTCGGTTTCGGCGGCGAAGAAAGAGCGCGGTAAAAGGAGCAGCGGCTTTAGCGGTGCGTCGTTCGAAGTTCATCAAAAACAACAACAACATCAACCGAATGAACAACAACCGAACGAGTTTCAGAAAATGATTCAGAAAGCGCGAGAGAACTTGAGAGAGAGTTCAAAAAAGGGTTCGCATTCGCCTCAACCGGCGGCGGCGGCGGTTCATCATCGCCCCGTTTTCGTCGCCGCGCAAAATTCGGGCAAACACCAAAGGTTCGCCTCGCCGCCATCAATACCGAAGAGTAAGACGAATATAACGACGACTCCTAAGTTCCCAATCAACCAAACCTTCGTCTCCGCAGCACAAGCGATGAATCAAAACAATAACAATAGCAAACAAGAAGAACACCACCACCACCACCCTAATAATAATAATAACAAGAACATCGTCGACATCGTCGCCAGAGCGAAACAAAAGACGTATTTACCGTCCACCGCGGAGAAAGCGAAGAAGAAAGCGAAAGAAACGTACGAGAAAAAGCGCATCGACGCAGAAAGGAAAGAAAAGCTCGGGCAACTCCGCGAGTTAGACGAGACTTTATCCTCAAAAACGAACATCATCATCGCGCCGAAAGACGACGAGAAGAGCGAGAAGAATAAGAGGAACATGTACAACAACAACAACAACAACAACAGAGTGTTCGGCGGCGCCATGACGAAGGCGCAAAAGGCGCACATGGCAGCCACGGAGTGGGAACCTTTATGATGATGATTTCATCATACACCTACCACCAACACCAACAGATACGAACACTACGACTGCTCACAGCCGAGAGCAGAGAGACACAGAGAGAGAGAGACTCTCATTGAAATGTGAAGAACATTTCCATCCGTCGTGTATTTTATAAATAGAGAGAGAGCAAACACAGAGCTAAAACCTAAACCCTAAACGTTCCAAAAGGCACCTCCCAAAACCACCTATAAATACCACACACTCTCGAGCGCTCTTAAACGCTTAAAGTTTTGCTTCCTTATTAAAACGAACACTACTCAAATATAATGTCGTACAAACCACACTTACCTGAACTCGTTTCGGATTTAAAATCCAACCCGTCTCTCATCCACGAGCACGAGTTTCTCGATTTGAAACAAGTTTTGGAAACTGAATTTGCCTCCACGTTTCCCCCAAAATCGAATCAGAATACGACGCCTAATGAGGATGTTGAGGAGGATGTCGACATCAAAATCGAGGACCCAGATATCGTCGGACCAGAAGTCGAACCGGTGGACCCTCCTTTACTTTCGGTAAAGGAAGGCGAAGAGTTGAGCGAAACGGACATGAATTCGGTACGAATGTGATGAGATATTTAATTGTTTTGTGCTTCTTTTCTTATTGAGAGAGAGACGCCTTCGATGTCGATATGTTCTAACTCACTGACATTCTCTTTTAAACCACAACACTTTTCTAATACTAACAGATGATGGAAGCGAAATCGAACGCCTCGCAGGCGTTTTCAAACGGCGATTTTGCCTCGGCTTTGGAAGAGTACACGAAGGCGTTGCGTTTACAACCGACGTCGGCGTTGACGTTTTCGAAACGAGCGGAGTGTTTCGTGAAACTGAAAAGGAATAAAGCGGCGAAACAAGATTGCGAGCAGGCGCTGAAGATCAATCCGGATAGCGCGAAGGCGATGAAGGTTTTAGGGACCGCGCAGAGGTATTTAGGCGAGTACGAGGAGGCGTGTAAGAATCTTGGTCAAGGGTTGGCGATCGATTTCGACGAGGAAAGCGCCAAGGTGGAGAAAGAGGCGGAGAAGTTTTTCCACGAAATCAGAGTGGCAAAATCCAAAGAGAAGGCGAAAAGAGAGCAAGAAGAGAAGAAAAAGATGGAAGAGAGGAGGAAGGAAGCGGAGGAGGCGATGAAGAACGCGAACATGGGTGGCGGGAATGGCGGTACTCCGGGAGGGAATCCAGGCGGTTTCCCGGGAGCCTTCCCGCCTGGAATGGAAGGTTTGATGAACGACCCGGAAATGATGGAAGCGATGATGAATCCAAAAGTGATGAGCGTGTTGCAACAAGCGCAATCGAACCCGGGCGCGTTGATAGCCGCCATGAGCGACCCGGAAGTTGGTCCTCTGTTGCAAAAAATCGTCGGCAAGATGGGCGGAAGCATGGGCGGCGGCGGCGGCGGCGGCGCGCCCGGTTTCGGGAACTTTTCGGGAGGAGGCCCAGGAGGAGGAGGCTTCGGCGGCGGACAACAACCGACGAGTGAAAATCGCTTCACCGAAGAAGACGCCGCGCCGCACAGACCCGCCACCGTCGACGAGGTCGATTAATAAAATAGAAGAAAAGAGAGATAAAAACTTACGCGAAAAGGAAAGAAAATTTTCATTCACTATTCATTCGCGGTGAGAAAGAGATTAAGAGAGAGAGAGAGAAAGACGAGACGATTACGAAAACGATCGAGAGAGCGACAAACAACATCAACGTCTCTCATTTCGTTCCATTTTGTTGTTGCAGTCTTCTTTAAAAGTATAAAAAAACGCACGACTCCCAAAGCTCAATATATACGTGCGACGCTTAAACCCGCAAACATCTCGAGACCTTCAATGTCACCTCCTCGATAAAATTGAATCAACATTCATCGCCACAGAGACTCTGCTTCTGTTGTTTTGTCTCTGGGTACCTTTTAAAGCTGATATTTACGCGCTCAAATGTTCCTATTACTCCGTTTTCGATAGTCGAACATTTTTCAGACCAACGTCTTCACTTTTTCCCACCATGACAGACACATCGAACAAGAAAGGATCGTCCTCTCGCTTGGACCGTTTACTCAAGCTCCTCGAGTCCGGGTCGACGTCTTCAGCGCGCGCGCAAGCGGCGGAGCAAATCGGCGAACTCGTTTTACAGTCCTGCGCTTCCTCGTCGCTCAATGCTGGCGGAGAAGTGACAAAAGTACACGTAAACGCGGGGATGTTGCCGACGGTTCTAAGAAAGGTTCGCGAATGTTCGCGCGCGAAAGAATGGGAGACGAGAGTCGCCGCGGGGAAAGCGATGGGGGCAATCGCGAAGAATTTACGAAGAAAAGAGTCGTCTCTGTATCTAGACGAGGCGCAAAGCAACGATTTCGTCCCGAACAACGCGTTCTGCGCGAGCGCGAGAGATGTGTGCAAGATGGAATTAATTGAGTACGAATTGGTCCTGGAAAAGGTCGCCGGCGAACGCGCGAACCGCGCGAAAGAGCAAAGGACTTCTCTTTTGGATGAAGAAGTGAAGGAAGCACGAGATGAAGTCACACAGATTCTCGATTTGAAACTGGAAAACTTTGACATAGAATCTGTCTTGAACAAAGGGATCGTCTTGCTCTCCTCGACGGGAGACGAGTGGTCCAACGCCGAGAGAGGACCGGGGACGAAGACGGAACGGCTGGAACGAGCGAAGATGAATTTGAAAAAAACGCTCGGGATGGAGCTCGGGAAAGAAGCAGCCGCGTTCGGGTTGGATAGTAAAGCGATCGGGGAAATGGTCACGGAGAAAGATTTAGTCGGAGACGACGACGATTTTGAGAGTCTCGATAAGAAAAAGAAGAAAGCGGCTTCGAAGAAGAGGAAGAAAGGGAGCGCGGATGAAGACGATATTGAAGTGAAGAAAGAAGAAGGCGCGGCAGCGCGGTTGGTCGATTCGTTAGAAGGAAACAACGGCAACGCGGAAGATGATTTTGACGAGGAGAAGTTGCGAGCGCAAGGAATGTCCGCGAGAGAGGTGAACAAATTAAAACGCAAGAATAAACGGTTGCGCGCGGCGGGGAAGACGGTCGTGAAACATCATCAAAGCGATGACTTTAAGGACGACGACGGCGAAGAGGAGGATAAGAAAAAGAAATCAGCGACAAAAAGTGGTGGCGCGAGCGCGGCGGATGTCAACGAACAACAGAGAAAACACGAAGAGATGGAGGAGAAACAAAGACAAGAAGAGGACGAGGAAGAGGCGCAAGAAATCGAAGCCGGGTCGTGGCCGTTTACACGAACGTGCGAATTCTTAGCGTTCTCCTTATTTAGCAGCCGCTGGGAGGATAGACACGGTGCCGCGGTCGCGTTGAGAGAGATTTTGAGGTACCAAGCGGAATGCGCGAACATTTTCATCGAAACGTTCGATACGACAAGTGCTAATTTAGTAAAAGTTCAGCCAGGAACGGCCGAAGCACAAATGCGCGCAAACTTTTCGTGGTTGGAAGACATATCGGTGCGTCTGTTGTGTGTCTTAGCTTTAGATAGATTTGGCGATTTCGTCGGCGATGGGGTCGTCGCGCCGGTTCGCGAAACCGCGGCGCAAGCTTTAGGCGCGTCTTTGCGCGATTTACCGACGCGAAAAGTTTTCGATATCGGTGAAGCGACGTTGACGTTATTGAAACACGAAAAAGCGTGGGAGGTCAGACACTCCGGATTGATTGGTTTAAAATACGTTTTCGCGTCTATTCCGCAAGGCGAACAAGTCAAGATGGACATGTTGGCGCAAAAGTTACTCCCATCGGCGCTTCCGAGATTAATCCTCGCCTTGAAAGACGACGACGACGACGTGAGAGCGGCGGCGGCGGAAGCAGCTTTGCCAGCGAGAGAGTCCTTGAATCCCCAGCTTTTGAGAATGAAAAAAGAAGACAACATTGAATCAGATGATGATGGTAATTTGTTCAAGGTGTTTTTAGAGACGCTCTGGAACGCTCTGTTAGAATTAGACGACTTATCACCAAGCGCGAGACCAATAATGAGCTTACTCGCGAAGCTCTGCGAGAAGAAAGAAACGAGAGACATGTTCAACGTTGCTGAAGTCGCGCCTCGTTTATGGCCGTTCGCCGCGCACCCGATTGCGAGCGTTCGCGAAGCGACGTGGCAAACCGTTTCGGAGTTGAGCGGAACGCTCTTGGAAAACGAGGCCTTCGTCGATGTGCACTTGGCGGATTACATGACTTTAGCTTTGCAAGGATGCGCTTTAGACGAAGACGATAATGCCTCTTTGGCGGCAAAGAAGGCGTTTTTATTGGTTCTCGAATTGTCCGGCTTCGATGTTGGTAGGAGTAATAGTAGTAGCAGCGGTAGCAAAAATGTGGCGCTCGAGGCGTCGGTAAAAAATACGCGAAGAATTATCCGCCTCAAAGTGGCGGAAATTTTCAAAGTGAAATCCGACGCATTTTTGAAAGTCTTGAGCGTCCAAGTGAACAGAACGTGCGACGCGCACTACATATTAGTGAAGAAACCGGCAAAAATGACGGGAGAAGCGCGAAACGTCGCCGCCGATTGGCTCTGTCGCACCAAGACGCGATTCTTAGGCATCGAGTGCGTGGCGAAAGCGTTGGTGTCTTTGCTTCCAACATCGTCGTCATCATCCTCAGAATACGCGGAAGAAGAAGAAACGTTGTCTTTGTTCCTAAACGAAAAAGTGATGGCGTTATCGAAGCATGGCACCGCCGCCGCTCGCGGCGCCGCGTTTCACGTTTGCGCAAACTTTCTCGAAACCGCCGCGAAAGCTGCGTCGATACAAAATACAAGTTTCGAGTTTATCGAAAAGAAATTCAAACCGCTTTACGAAACGTGCGTTTTCGAGGTACTCGCGTGTGCCAATCCAGCGTATCCGTCTGCACCGAGTCCATTCCCGTACGACGAGGCGAAAGCGTTGCAAACGTACGTCAAGAACGAAACGAAATCCTTGTTGCGCGTGTGTTTGCAATCGAACGTAGCGATTGAAGGCGAGATTCCATCGCCAGACGCCGACGGGTTCGGCGCGGCAAACGCCGTGCAAGTCATGGAAACCGTTCCAAAGGTATGTTTTGTTCTTCTTTTCCTTTTTTTTACTTCGTCGTCGTCTTTGTCTTTTGTTCTTTTAACCCTCCTTCCGGATTGGCTGAGCTTCAAAACCTCGGCGTAACAGACGGCGAGCAGATTGAGCGCGTATAGTAGTTTTTTACAACAACTAAACGCGCTCGAAATGTAAACGCTCGCGTCTTTTGCACGGTCCGAATATTAATCATCGATTGTTCGAGAAACAGGTTTCTCCGGGCGAGCTCTGTGCCTGGCGAGAAGTAATCTCAACAAACATTTTTATTTTTTGTACTGCGACGCATTTCTCGAGAGCGTCCTCGAATGCTCAAACTTACCGTCATCTTACTCCTTTCCGAACGACATTTACAGACGACAAACGCGAACGTTGAACGCGCTCGATCTGCGTTAGACGTCTCCGCCTCGCGCCTTCGCGAGACGGAAATGAAACTGCACCAATCCGTGCTCGCCGCCGCCGCCGCTCTCGCGGTTTCGTTTCAACGGCTCCCGCAGAAACTCAACCCGATCATCCAGCCGTTGATGGCATCGACTCGACGCGAAAGAGACGAGGCGTTACAATCGGAAGCCGCGAAAGCGATTGCAAAGTTAGTGAAAAGAGCCATGTCAAGAGAGAAATCACCGAGCGGGAAAATATGTTCCAATATTTTTCTAATGGCGTGTTCGTGCCCGGAAACGACGCCGATTGCGACGGAATCTGGAGAGATGAAGAAGACATCCGCGACGACGGAAGGCGTCGGCGTTCAGACGACGAAAACGACGAAAACTTCGAGCGGTAAAAAATTGGACGAAAATGCCACGGCTGCCGCGGCAGATGTGAACGTCAACGCAGAACTACCGGAAACCGCGATTGCGGCGAGAGGCGGCGCTAAAGCGCTTCGCGAATTTTGCCGAGAGTTTGGCGACGAGGTTTTTACCGAGTTACCGGCGTTGATGACGCCCATCAACGAGTCGTTGGATTTAGTCAAAAACGAACAAGAAAAACAAAATCTCGAAGCGTCTGTTCGACAAACGATATCCAACAGCTGTCGCTGCGTATCTGTCGTTGCTGGAACGTGCACGCAATCCGCGTTTGATGCGCATTTGCGCCCGTTGCTGAAAAAAATCTTCGCCGCCGCGTCTTCCTTAAAATGTCACAGCGTCAAGACGACTGCCTCGAACGCGCTCGCCGCCATGACGACTGCGCACCCGGACGAGACTTTACCAGAAATATTAGCCTTGTTAGCGCCGGCGTTAGAAGGTGGCGATTTAGAGCAACACGCCTCGCCGACGGCTCGATTAGGCGCCGCGTTTGTGGCTTTATCCGTGACTGAATCTGTTCCAGATTCAGTCATCGCGCCGTACTGCGTGTTACTTCTGGTACCGCTCATGTCTCGAATGTCCGATTCGAACGTTGAAGTGAGAACGGCGGCGACCAAAGCGTTCGCGGCGTTAGTGCCTCTTTTACCACTCGCGCGTGGTTCCGTGGCGCCGGAGAAACTCTCAAAAGAGCAAAAGAAGAGAAGTTCAGACGACGGCGCGTTCTTGGAAGCGTTACTCGACAACACGAAAATCGCAAACTTCGAGTTACCGTTCAAGTGCAAGTACCAATTGCGTCCGTACCAAAGAGACGGCGTGAATTGGCTCGCATTTTTGCGAAGATTTAAGCTCCACGGCGCTTTATGCGACGACATGGGCTTAGGTAAAACGTTACAATCGACGTGCATTTTAGCCTCGAGTACGTGCGAACGCCGAGCGAAAGGTCTACCGACAATGCCACATTTGATCATCTGTCCGCCGACGTTGGTTGGCCACTGGGCGCACGAAATCAGCATGTACACGGAAGACCCGAACTTACTCTCCGTGTGCGAGTACCAAGGGTCGCCGCAGGAAAGAGAAAAGTTACAGAACGACGCGAGGACAAAATTCGACGTCGTCGTCGCCTCTTACGACAGCGTTCGCGCCGACGCGGAAAAATTCTTTCATGTAGTCGATTGGTGCTATTGCGTCCTCGACGAAGGGCACGCCATTCGAAACCCGAAATCGAGAGTGTGTGTCGCGGTGAAACAAGTCAAAGCGGAACACCGACTTTTACTCTCCGGGACGCCGATTCAAAACGATGTCGTCGAATTGTGGTCGCTCTTCGATTTCCTCATGCCCGGTTTCTTAGGCACCGAAAGAGAGTTTAAAGAAAACTACGGCATCGCCGCGGCGAGGTCGAAAGCGGCGAAAAAAGGCGGTGGCTTAACCGAACAAGGCGCGTTAACCGTCGGGAGATTACACAAACAAGTCATGCCGTTCGTTCTGAGACGAACGAAAGATCAAGTGCTGAAAGATTTACCGCCGAAGATTATCCAAGACGTGTTTGTCGATTTAACCGCCGCGCAAAGGCGTTTGTACGATACGTTTGAAACGAGCGGGGCGAAGGAGGACGTCAGTAAAGCGTTGAGTTCTGGAGCAGGCGGAGCGGACAACAGTGGCGGCAATGGCGGAAGCGTGCACGTATTCCAAGCGTTGCAATATTTGCGAAAGTTGTGTTCGCATCCCAGATTAGTCGACGGATCTTTGAACGAGAAATCGAGCGCAAAGTCTGTCGCCAAACGCATCGCAGATGGAAGTGATAACGACATGAACTGGAGTCCCAAGTTTGAAGCGTTGAAACAAATTCTGTTGGATTGCGGCATTGGCCGCGACGCGTTTAACGACGACGAGGAAGGAGGAGGAGGAGGAGCGGATGATGCCGCTGCGAATAAAGGGAATCACCGGGTCCTCGTGTTTGCGCAATTAAAATCCCTCCTCGATTTGGTCGAAGACGAACTGTTTCAATCGCACATGAAGGACGTCTCGTGGCTTCGATTGGACGGTTCCGTTCCCGCGCACGAACGCTTCAACGTCGCAAGAAAATTCAACGCCGATCCAACCATCGACGTGTTACTCTTAACCACCCACGTGGGAGGTTTAGGCTTAAATCTCACCACCGCGGATACCGTCGTCTTTCTCGAACACGACTGGAACCCGCAAAAGGATCTGCAAGCGATGGATCGCGCGCACCGATTGGGTCAAAAGAAAACCGTCAACGTCTACCGCATCTTAACGAGAGGCACGATTGAAGAAAAAGTGATGAGTTTACAGCGCTTCAAACTCGACGTCGCCAACGCCGTGGTCAACGCCGACAACGCGAGCATGAAAAGCATGGACACAGGCGCCATGCTCGAGTTGTTCACCGCGGAGAAAGGTAAAAAAGCGAAACTCGAAGCGGAAAAGAAAGAACAAACTCAAGGTAAAGGAGAAGGAGGAGGCGAACAACAACAATTTCAACAACAATCGGCGCCGATGAAGCAAATCTTGAACGGATTAGACGAACTCTGGGCGCAAAGTCAATACGACGAAGAATTTGACGTCGAGCAGTTTCAAAAGACCTTCTCTTCGGGTAAATAAATGTAATAACAGACCAGAGATACTGGTTGGTAGTATAGTCTTGTACGCGCTTTATTTAGTTTGTGTTTTTCTCTTTTTCCTCTTTCAACGATCAGCGAATGTGTATAGTTTTCCACCTTCGTAAGACCAACCAGATGGTAATGGACAGTCGTTGTCGAGGAGGTATTGTAAACAGTCGGGGTGGTCGTTCTTGTGCGCTTTTCGTACGGCCTCAGAGTCCCAAGGCGCTTTGGCGGTTTCGTGTAAGTACTGCAAACAGTCTAAGTGGCCGTTCTCGGCTGCATACTTACACGCATCTCCGAAAACTACGCCATATTCATCATACTTTCGCTCAACAAGGTATTCGAGTATGTGAAGATGACCATTTGCAGCCGCCAAAGTGGCAGTATACTCATCCCAAGGCGCTTTGACTTCTTCGCGTAAGTATTTGAGGCACTCGAGATGACCGTTTTGGGCAGCACGTGCACACGCTTCCCTATCGATAGAACACTCATTTGCCACGCAATACTTTACCATTTCTAGATTACCTTGTCTTGCGGCCGCATTAATCGTATATTTATCCCACTCACACTTTTTCTCCTCTCGCGCCCACTTGAGCAACTCGAGTTTATTCGTTTTAGCGACTCGAGAGCAGAAAATAGTTTCGGTCCAGTGTCTCGGCCACAACGATTTATGCTCCCACGCAACTTCCAACGTCGATATCGAGGACATCTCTTCTATTTTAAACCTCTTCTTCAAATCATCTGCGCGAGACGATCTCTTAATCAACTTTCTCGTTTCACTATTCACGTCGTAAAAGAATTTGAGATCCGTCCCGTTGAGTTTACACATCACGTGCTTCTCCACGATATCGCGACACGCGCCGCCATTCAGCGACGCCTCCCTGAACAAACGCCACAAATGCAAAGGTTTACTCTCGAGCAATGCGAGAGCGTTTCGCAGTCTCTCGTGCTCCTCTTCCGTCGAGTATTCTTCACGAGAGGACATCCTTCTTTTGTTCGGGGAAACACTCTGAAGAGAATATTAATATTCCTCACTTCCTCGCGTGATATACATGTCACCATCGATCACAACCTTGCGCACCGTTTCACTCGCGCTCGCCTCGGCATCGCGACAACTCAAAAACCGCTCTTTTTCCACTCGTTCTCCGAGACAAAGATCAACAACAACCAAGAAAAGCTTTTCAACAACGAGCAAAATGTCGACCGAAGAAACGCAACTCCGTGAACTGATCAAAGACCAGGTAACGACCGCGAACAAAGAAGAATTCCTCGCGAAAATGCCCCAAAACGCGTGGTTCATTCGCCCGAGCGGGAACCCGGCGAGTAAAGAGATCATGGTTGAGATGATGTCGTCGGGAGACATCACGGAAGCGAAGACGGAATTGGTCGAAATTAAGCACGTGGAAGTGATGCAAGATTGCGCGTACGCGGTGTTGATCGCGAAGTCGAGCTTTGATTACAAACAGACGAAGAACGAAGACGTGTACACGCAGTCGTGCTTTTTCAAGAAGACCAGCGATGGGAAGTTTGAGTTGGCGTGGGGACATCGATCGACGGGGAGAGGATTCGAGGAGGATTTACCGGCGCCGTGGCCGTGAACGAACACGTTGTTGTCCATTTAAGGACCCGCGCGCTCTCGCGGAGAGTTCGTAAATTCGTCGTTTACGTCGTCGATGAGTTTACACGCATCCGTCGCGCGCGGAATGACGCATTTGTATATATACATATATTATTTTGAAACCAACAACAGTGTACATAAGTGATGAGAAAACTCCAACAACTAACTCAATTTGAGATGTATACGCATCTCATCGTCCGTCGTCAAAATACACCTCGCCACTTCTCGCTCTCGTCTTGTTCTAAACATAATTTTACGACTTCGGCCCACCCTTCCATGCCCGGGTCTTCCGGGTGCCAGACGTCTGGCAACTCGCAATCTTCGCACGCGTTGGCGGAAGTTTGCCCGATGCACGCATACGTCGGGTGTTTCCCGCCTCTCTCCTCTAACAACTCCAAAGTCAAACTTTTCCACGCTTTTACCGCGCTCGGGCTTCCGAACGTCACCACGCTCGCGTCCACGGCTCGCTCGAGGACCTCTTTCGGTATATTCGTGACTTGTTCCGTGCTGTACGTGTTCAATCGAGTCACGATGAAGCCTCGAGAACTCAACCCGTTCTCGATCGTTTTCGCCGCTTTCTTCGAGCACGGGTATAAAACTTCTCTATTACTATCGGTACTTTCGCTATTACTACTCTCGTTATCACCGTCTATTATATCCAACGGCAACTCTTCCGCCAACACCTCCCCCAACGCTTTCGACGGCGTAAACAGTCTCGCCCACTTCATCTCCTCCTTCGTCGGCAACGCTCTCGTCGTCCCGCCTCCCACGGTTCCAATGTTCAACCCTTCCGGTTTCCCGGCGTCTGCCCACGCTTTCGCGAACACGTTCGCCGCTTCCGGTGAGGTCACTATAATCCATCGAAACGTTTTCGATTTCAATAAATCGACTAATTTTTTCGCCTCTTCCTCGTTTCGCTTCGATTCCACCAGAGGCATCTCGAGCGTTTCGACCACGAATTCGTTGTCTTTATCCTCATCAATCGATGCTAAAATCTTTCGCATCTGCTCGTTTTTGCCCGCCTCTCGAGTGAGAACGACGACTTTTGTCTTCTCCGTCTTTTCTTCTTCTTCTTTGGAGGAGGAGGAAGCGTTTGCGCGTTGTTGCCTTCTTCCTGATGCATTTGGCCGTCGTTTCATCTTCATCAACCTCGCGGGCTGAGAAGTACAAGACAAAGAAGAAGAACTTTTTGAAAAGAGGACGACGGGGCGAAGAAAAGACGACGACGTATACGACGACGACGCCATCTCGCGTTTAGTTCTGTGATGGTAAAGTACTTCAGTAAACGTGCAAATTTTATGAGCACAAATGCTCTTCTGTAGTAGTACTAAACAGCAGAGCTGCTTGAAGCGCTTTTGAACAATCGACCGCACTTGAGCAACTCACCGGCTAAATCGATGAGAGCGTCGATGTCCTTAACTCCATTCAATCGCGTTCGTTTGTTCTTATTCATAGTATTAAACAGCAGAGCTGCTTGCACTTTTGTACAATCGTCCGCACTTGAGCAACTCGCCGGCTAAATTGAGCGCCTCGATGAAAGCGTCGATGTCTTTAATTCCATCCAATCGCGTTTGTTCGACTAACGCGTGCAACTCTCCGACGGAGAAGTACGCGTTACCTTTGTTTCGAGTGGCGGCGTTTACGGCGTCGATGAAGACGCGGAAGTTTTTGCGCTTTCCGGAAACGCCGGTGCGTTTGCCAAACGCGCCGAGCCTTCCGGAGTCGTCGCGCATGACGTCGGCCATGGAGAGGGAGTAGAGTTCGACGGCGTCCATGGCGTCGCGGTCGGTGACGATTTCGCGTAAATCGACTCGAGCTCGAGCTTCGGAGAGGCGGACGAGCGACTCGAGTTGTCGAGCGGTCACCGGAGCGGAGTCGTTGATGGGCGCGTTTTTGCGCAATTCCAGGTAGAAGGCTTTGATGACTTCTTTCGCGTCGGAGGAGAGGGTTGGGTGGACGTATTTTTTCGCGTAGCGGACGTATTTCCGCATGAAAGAGGTGGAGACGATGCCGTCTTTTGAGTGCATGTCGTCGTAGGAGGTGCGCTTGTAGTCTGCATAAAGAGCGTCTTTATCGTCGTCGTCGACGTCCTCTTCAGATTTACGTTCGAGGTATTCTTTTAAACCGACACCGTCGCGAAGAGACGAGGACGGTGGCGGGAGGTTCATCAGAGCGACGGCATCTGGTGATGCTTCTTGCTTGTTCAACGAGAACACGCGCTGCGACGCTTGCTTCTTCGCCGACGTTAAAATCGTTTCGCTCGCCGACACGGAGCTTCGTTGCTGTTGCGTTAGAGCAGCGGCGGCTTCGGCTTCGCGTCTTTTGTTTCGCTCCAACTGAAACTTCTCCGCAAACGTTAAATTCGTGGTTTTCCCGGTTCTTTCGTCGACTTTTCGTCCTCCGCACAATCGCGTCACGTTGTCGCCGATGCGCTTGTCTCTCTCTTCGTCCGGATCGTCCGTGAGCACAAAGACTAAATCGAATCGCGAGAGTAATGGCGCGGACATCTTCAAGTTTTCCCGAACGCTTTTCGATCGATCGTATCGCCCTTTATGCGGGTTCGCCGCGGCTAAAATGGTCGTTCGCGCGGGTAAAGACGCCCTGGCGCCGCCTTTGTTCACCGAGACTCTTTGCTGTTCCATGGCTTCGAGTAAGCTGGCGTGTTCGGATTTCATTTTATCAAACTCATCCACGCAACAGACGCCGCCGTGCGCTAACGCAACTGCACCGGCTTCGAACGTTGGCGCGCCGGATGTTGGATCTCGAGACACAGTCGCGGTTAAACCTGCAGTCGAGGCGGATTTACCACTCACGTGTATTGCCAACGGCGCTACGCGCGAAGCGGCGCGGAGCATTTGCGATTTGCCCATGCCTGGGTCACCGACGACGAGACAATGCGAGGTGCCTCGAGAGAAGGTTTCGTTTCCAGCGGCACCGTGGTTTTTATGTTGGTGCTGTTCCCGCGCGTTTAACGAACTTCTGCGTCGTTTCTGATGCACTCGTTGACTTTCGTTTTGGCGCCCTTCGTTTTCTTCGTTTTCTTTGTCGTTGTCAAAGCTCGTCTCCGCGCCGACGCTGTTTGCGTTGTTGTTTTCTTTATTGTTGTTTTTACCGCTACTGTTTTTGCTTCTTTTACTGCTCTTATCGGCTTTTCTTACGCCACCGAACAAGCACAAAAGCAAGCCGCACTTGACAATTTCGTGCCCGTAAATCGACGGACACAAAGATTTGACCAAAACTCTCAAACGGTCGTCCGCGCAGCGTTCGCTAAATTTAACTATTTCTTGATACGTTTCCGTTTTGCGGTTGGTCGTACTCGTTTGCTTGTTATTCGTCGTTTGGTAACCAGCACCAGCACTACCAGTAGCAGAGGCTGATGGCATGACAGAAACCGCGTCTACGTATAACCGTTGTATCGCCGACCCGGTTTTCTTGCCGCCTAAAACAGACGTCCCTCGTTGCTCTTCGCACTCTTCTCTTCGGACGATGCCGCACACTTGCACGCGTTCGCCCGCGGTCTCTATGCGATCGACTAACGTTTCCGAAAGCTCGCACTCGATGTGCTTCGGTGCCCGATCGAGCGTTCGCGCGTCTAACTCGTCCGCCGATTTTCGTCGATTTTGTTTACTCCTCTTCTTTTTCTTTCTCCCTCCTTCCTCGTCGTCATCGAGTGGTTCAAAATCTTCCTCTTCCTCTTCCTCCTCGTCAAATTCTTCTTCTTCATCATCATCTTCTTCTTCGTCCGAGCTGCTGCTTATCCCTTCCCCGCTCCCTAAATTCGGCTCTTCTCTCAGCGTCACCCGCCTCCAATCTTCCGTCGTCGCTCTCTCGAAATCCGGCGTAAATCCTTTCTTCCCTCGACACTTGGGCGTCTCGCAGTTCGCCGGCGCCTTGAAATTCCCGCTCTTATCCAAAGTCACCAGAATCGACTCTTTACACTGCTCGCACTTGAAAAATATAGACTTACACAGTGGTTTCGTCGCGTCTGCTTTTTGGACGACCCCTTTCAACTGCACGACCCGTCCGAGCCAACTGGATTTCAACTCTCGAAAATCTCTCACTTTAAACTTGCTCGAAAAGTTATACACGTGGCACGTCACTTTACACTCCTTCCCGATGACGTTCCGATTATTTCGTCGCGAAATCATCTCGTCGTTTTCACCGTTGGCCAGCACCACACCTTCGAACGCCTTCTCCTTAAACCCACTCGCGATCAACCGTCCTCTTTCTTCTTTCGGTAAGCTATAAAATAAACACTCGTGCGCAGCGCACGCCAACGCTTGAAACGCTTCGTCCGGCGCCAAGTCGAGCGCGTGGAACAAATCGGGAACTCGATCGCCGAGTACACGTTTCAACGCTTTATAATCGAACGGAATCACGATAGATTTCGCGTGCAACGCTTTCGTCTGCAGTCGTTTTTTATTTGAGAGATGAAAAGAGAGAGAGAGAGTCAACATCGTAAAATGGTAGTTTATCGCAGAGAGAGAGAGAAAGAGCTGTCGTTTCCGCTTTTGAAAATCTTAAAATTAAAGCGAAGGAAAGAGCTCGAGATCGTCGTTTACGTCGCGCGAGAAGACACCCAACGCGAGAGAAAGAGAGAGGGAGAGAGAGAGGTCTCTTTTCGTCTCGTCTCTGCGCGAGAAGACACAATATATAATGATTACCTGGTCGAATAATTCCGCCCCGTTCGTTGCGAGACAAAACGCGTCGATCAATTTGCTCGCGAGCTCGCACCGTCGATCGGACGTGACGTCGTACTCCACGTTCGGGAAGTACACGTGCCAATCGAGAGGGGGGAGAGCACTGTCTCGAGGTGTGCATCGGGAGTGAGTTTGGTTGTTGCGATGCGATTCGTCGTCGTCGCCCCGGAGTTGGTGGTGTTCCTCCATTTTTGTACTACCGTGTGCAAAACGAGAGTGAAAAATGTGAAGATTATAAGTACAAAAGTAGTATTATTCAGAGAGGTCTAATTCTGATTCTGAATCTAATTCTGATTCTGAATAGTCTGGCACGTGGAGCTCTCCGTTCGCGTACGACCAACCTTCTGGGAGAGGACAGTTGTTGTCGAGGCAGTATTGTACACATTCGGGGTGGTTGTTCTTGTGTGCGTGGTATACGGCGTCCTCGTCCCAAGGCGCTTTGGCGGTTT
>ERZ651776.1230-NODE-1230-length-31465-cov-8.339397_pt1 | contig 31465 bp, 28 predicted proteins | sample MGYA00514761_ERZ651776 | MGnify/ENA metagenome assembly ERZ651776
ATGGGTCTGATGGCGCCGACGATCAATCTGTTCGGTACCGACGAACAAAAGGCCAACCACATCGACACGTTCCTGCGGGCCGAGGAGTTATGTATTCAGCTCTTCAGCGAGCCGAATGCCGGTAGCGATCTTGCTGGACTTGCCTGTAGGGCAGTCAAAGATGGCGACGAGTGGGTGGTCAACGGTCAGAAGGTCTGGACCAGCGGCGCTCAGTTCGCACAATGGGGTCAGCTGATCGCCCGCAGCGATGTCGACGCCCCAAAACACAAAGGCCAGACGGCATTCATCTTGCCACTCGATTTGCCAGGAATCGAGGTGCGCCCGATCAAGCAGATGAGTGGCGGCACGTCGTTCAATGAAGTGTTCTTCAACGATGTACGGGTGCCCGATTCCATGCGCCTCGGCGACGAGGGTGAAGGCTGGAAGGTTGCGCTCACCACACTTGGTTTCGAACGCGATCACTCACAAGACGCAGGTGGCGGCGGCTCAAAGACCGGCGGTTCGTGGATGCAGGTTTTGGATACTGCCAGAGCTATGGGGGTCGCCGACGATCCAATCGTCCGCCAGAAACTGGCCGACCTCTACATCCATCTGCAGGCTGAGTCGTACACGCTGCGCCGCGCCGCTGACCTGGCCAAGGGTGGAACACCCGGCCCCGAAGGTTCACTCGGCAAGCTGCTGTGGACCAAAGGCATGACCCGCATGTCCGACGTGGTCAGCGACATTCTCGGCAGTCGACTGACCGCCGACACAGGCGAGTGGGGCACCTACGCATGGGGTGAGCACGTATTGGGTGCGCCCGGCTACCGCATCGCTGGCGGCTCCGACGAAATCCAACGCAATATCATCGGCGAGCGAGTGCTGGGCATGCCTGGCGAACCTCGCACCGATAAGGGCATGGCCTGGAAAGACGTCCCGCGGTGATTCTCCGCTTCGAACGCGGCTCATGGGATTCACCGCAGTAGTGAGAGATGCCTCGACCATGCATCCGCCCGGCATGAAAGACACGCAGTAGGCCAGTGGCGTAACTCACGGGCTGCAGCCAGCTACGACTGGATTAGGCACGTGCCCTAGGTTGGAGGAACGGCAACCGGGGCCATCACAACAAGATCATGTTGCGGCCAAGGCCGGAAGCAAGCGGCGAGAGCAGCGAGCAAGCGCCGCGGAAAGACGGCAGATCATGGAAATCACCAACGAGGTACTCAAGGACTTGCACTACCGCATGATCCGCATCCGCTTCTTCGAAGAGGCGGCTGGCAAGCTGTTTGAGAACTCCGAGATGCCAGGCTTCCTCCACCTGTACGTGGGCGAAGAAGCTGTTGCTGCCGGTGTGTGCGCAGCGTTGCGTCCCGACGACCAGATCGGTTCGACGCATCGTGGCCACGGCCACTTGGTTGGCAAGGGTGGCGACCTGCCCAAGATGATGGCCGAGCTCATGGGCAAAGCCGACGGTTACTGCAATGGCAAGGGTGGTTCTATGCACATCTGCGATCTGGATCTGAACATGCTCGGTGCCAACGGCATCGTTGGCGCTGGTGCGCCAATTGCTGTCGGCGCAGCGTTTGCCAACAAGTACCGAGGCAATGACACCGTCGCTGTTGTGTTCTTCGGTGATGGCGCCGTGAACATCGGTGCGTTCCACGAGGCTGCAAACATGGCAGCTGCGCTGCAGCTTCCTGCGGTGTTCGTGTGTGAGAACAATGAATACGGCGAGTACACGCCACGGTCTAAGACCATGGCGATCGACGATGTCGTTGACCGCGCTGCCGGATACGGCATGCCCGGGGTCATCGTCGACGGTATGGACTCTGTTGCGGTATACGAAGCAACAACCCAGGCCGTTGCTCGAGCACGTGCCGGTCACGGCCCGTCGTTCATCGAGTGCAAGACCTATCGGTATTACAACCATCATGGTGTGCAGATCATGGGCTTCAAATACCGCACCGACGAAGAAGTCGATATGTGGAAGACGCGTGACTGCATCGAGGGAATCGAACGCGACATGCTTACCCAAGGTGTCATGACCCAAGACGAGATCGACACCATTCGAGCCAAGGTGCAAGCCGACGTCGACGAGGCTGTCGAGTTCGGCCGCAATAGCCCATTCCCCGACGTCGACACCTTGATGGACGACGTCTACACCGTGGCAGGAGCAAACTCATGAGCGCAACCGAAACCGAGCTCCGTGAGCTGAGCTACCTAGGCGCAGTCAACGAGGCGCTCCACCAGATCATGGCCGAAGACCCCGACGTCTTTTGCGCTGGCGAAGATGTTGGCGCCAGCGGTGGTGTGTTCGGCAGCTTCGGTGGCCTCCAGAAGAAGTACGGCGAGATGCGTGCCGTCGATACACCTATCAGTGAACAAGCAATCGTCGGTCTTGGTATCGGCGCTGCTGTTGCTGGCTTGCGGCCCGTCGTCGACCTCATGTTTATGGACTTCATCATGGTGGCCATGGACCAGATCGCGAACCAGGCAGCCAAGCTCAAGTACATGTTCGGTGGCAAGACAAGCCTGCCGCTGACCATCACCACCAATGCTGGCGCAGGTCTGTCGGCTGCTGCTCAGCACAGCCAGAGCCTCGAGTCGATGCTGGCCCACGTGCCGGGTCTCAAGGTCGTCATGCCTTCGAACCCCTACGATGCCAAGGGTCTCTTGGTGGCCTCCATCCGCGATGACAACCCGGTGATCTACGCCAAGACCAAGACCTTGTTCGGCACCAAGGGCCCCTGCCCTGAGGATCTGTTTGAAGTGCCGCTGGGTGTTGCAAACATCACCCGTCCTGGCACCGATGCCACCATCGTGACCTATGGACGGATGGTCGGCGAGTCGCTCAAGGCTGCGTCGATTCTTTCGAGCGAAGGTGTCGACGTCGAGGTCATCGACCTCCGCACCCTGCAACCAATGGACAGCGAGACGATCATCGCCTCGGTCAAGCGCACCAATCGCTGCGTTGTGGTGCATGAGGCAGTTCGTTTCGCTGGTATGGGCGCCGAGATTGCGGCTCAGATCCAGGAAGAGGCCTTCGACTATCTCGATGCTCCGATCGGACGTGTCGCTGCTCCGTTCTCACCGGTGCCGTTCTCGCCCGTACTCGAAGGCGCCTATGTGCCCGATGCCAAGCGCATCGCCGAAGGCGTCCGCGCCGCCGTGCAGCGAGGTTAACTCCTGACAATGACGAGAACCTTCTGTGGGAGCACGTGATCGAATCGGGGTCCGACGAAGGTCGGGGGGAGTCCGGATCGCTCGCTGCGCTCGCAATCCTGTCTGAGTCGAACCGGTCTACGGTCCCTGCAAGCTTGGGCCGCCACACACATCAACCTGCCCGCGATGGCGAGCCTGAACTTGTAGAAGTGTCATGGGAACTGTAGGGATAATCGCCAATCCGGCGGCGGGGAAAGACATCCGTCGGCTGGTGTCGTCGGCATCGCCGACGTCGGATATGGCCAAGATCGGTATTGTTCGACGCGCCCTGGTGGGTGCAATCGAGGGTGGTGCCGATCGGGTGCTTATTGCCGACGATCACAAGTCGCTTGGCCGCCAGGCATTGCGGGGTTTGGAGTACAACGACGCTGCGACGTCCGTCGAGATCATTGGTGACGAAGTGCACCCGGCCTCGTTTCACAGTCGGCGCATGGCCGAGCAACTGCAAGAGCTCGGGGTTGGTGCGCTCGTAACACTTGGCGGCGACGGCACCCACCGTGACATCGCCAAAGGCTGGCGCGACGCACCGATGGTGCCGGTGTCTACTGGCACGAACAATGTGTACCCACAGATGATCGAGGCAACCGTGGCCGGCCATGCTGCTGCAATTGCAGCCTCGGGTAGCAAGCCGTTGGAGCTCATCGCTCACCGAGCCAAGATCCTCGACGTCACCGGTGAGGGAATCAAGGACGATCTTGCTCTGATCGACATAGCAATGGTCGAAGGGTCCTTCACCGCAAGTCGAGCGGTGTGGGATGTCGACACTCTTCGTCAGCTGATCGTGACTACCGCTGAACCGGCAACCATTGGGCTGTCATCGATTGCGGCCCGGGTCGCACCAGTAACTCGCCACGAGTTTGGTGGTGTGCATCTGAGGTTCGGTCCCGGCCAGACGGTTCGAGCGCCTATCGCTCCCGGCCTCTACCACGATGTCGCTATAGCGTCGTATGAACGGTTGGATCTCGGACAGTCTGTTGTCATCGACGGCCCAGGCGTGTTGGCCTTTGATGGAGAACGAGACGTGGTGCTGGCTCCTGGTCAACAAGTGAAGATCACACTCAACGCCAACGGCCCGTGGGTGATCGACCCGACCGCTGCGTTAGCTACTGGCTAATGGTTCAACCCGTTGGGCACCGGCCCTGGTGCCCAACCTTCGGCAGGTGTAGATCAGTCGTCTGCCACCAGCAAGTTGGTGAGCTCGCGTTCGTAGTGGGCCAGTAACGGCTCGTTCGTGCCAAACGTGATGTGTTCTTGCGCGCCGGATTCGAACCCGCGTTGGATCCCTGCGCACGTCACGAAGTCCTCAGAATCGGTGACCTCCACCAGCAGGTCGAAGTTCTTCTGCCAATGTTCATCGGACCGCGTCGTGTCTCGCGGCACATAAACCGACACCGTAATGATGGACTCGCCGGGATGAGCGCCTGGTCTGGACTGGTACAGCTGGGCATGGTCTTGCTGGTAGATCAGGATTGTGTTCGGCTGTAGCGCCCACACGATCGTCGTATGGGGAAAGAATGGCCACTCGGTTCTGGGCAACGTATCGAGCTCGCTGATCGAACGACGGGTGACGACCATGCGCCCGTTGGACCCGAACGCATCGAAGAGGGCAAAGTCGCTGTGGATGAGCGGGTCGATCGTGGCCTTGTGGAGCACACCCACGTGGTACACCTCGAGGAAGGTGTCGATGACCAGTTTCCAGTTGATAGGGCGAGTGAACGTCGTTGACGTGAACAGTCGGTGATCGGCCAGGCCAAGTTCGCGTAGGTCTTGTTCAGCGCCCTGCAACGGCTCGGCAGGTATCGAGGCAGTCGGATCGGCACTCACCCAGATCAGGCCGTGTTGTTCCAGTGTGGGAAGCGCGACGAGGCCGTCGTCAGCTTCGCCTTCGAAGTAGGCCGGTCGTCGACGAGCGGCTAACGATCCGTCGAAGTGGTACGTCCACCCGTGATACGGGCACGTCAACATCGCGGCCGCACCGCATCCTGTAGTTATCTCGGCACCGCGGTGCCTACAGACGTTCAGAAACGCTCGAACCTGCCCGTCTGCATCTCGAGTGAGCACGACGGGTGCGGTCCCAACGGTGACCGCCGCGTAGGTGCCGGGTTGAGGGAGGATGTCGGAGAGGCCCACGATCGTGGGCGCGTGGTTCAGCAGCGTCTGTTCGCGATCCATGCGCTCCACGCTGGTGTAGGCGTCGACCGGTTGCCGATGGACTTCGCTCTCCGCGTCGGTACCGCGGCCCGCTGTCCGATGCGCCTGGACGCGGTCGAGCAGAGCAAGTTGAGTATCTCGATCCATATGCGAGCCTGCCACATCGGCGTCAGGCGATTCCACCCGAGGCTTGACCTATCGCCACCTATCGCCCTGCCGAATCGGCGCGGGCCGCGTCATTGGGTCATACTGACGCATGAGTAGAAATACGATTGCGATTCTTGCATCGATTATCAGTGCGGTGGTCGCAGCACTGGTTGCCTGGCTGGTCAGCGCCGACAGCGTGGAACAAGCGGGCGTGCCCGCGGTGGTGTGGTGCATCCTGGCTGCGTTCGGTGTGAACTGGTTGGTGTTCATCCACTCGCTCATCAACAAGACGGAGAAGTACTTCGATCTGACCGGCAGCCTGACCTATATATCGGTCACCATCCTGGCGCTGATCCTGGGCCCGAACAACGAAGCAACGTCGTTCATCATGGCCGGGCTCATCTTTGTCTGGGCAGGACGACTCGGTAGCTTCCTGTTCAAGCGCATCCACGGTGATGGCGGCGTCGACAGCCGCTTCAATCGCATCCGCTCCGATCCAATGCGGTTGTTCGAAACCTGGACGCTTCAGGCTCTGTGGGTATCGCTCACCGCGCTCGCAGCGTGGACGGCGATCACGTCTGTCGACGAGGCACCCTTCGGCGTGCTGACCATTGTCGGCCTAGTGGTGTGGATCGTCGGCTTCGCCATAGAGGTCCGAGCCGATGGCGAGAAGACCACGTTTAAGAAAGACCCCGTCAACAAGGGACGTTTCATCTCTACCGGGATCTGGGCATGGTCACGTCACCCGAACTACTTCGGCGAGATCACCCTATGGGTCGGCATGGCGCTCATCGCTCTGCCAGCGTTCGACGGCCGAGAGTTCGTTGCTCTGATCTCGCCGCTGTTCGTGATCCTGCTACTTACCAAGATCTCCGGCCTACCAGCCCTCGAACGCCGCGGCGTCAAGCGCTGGGGCGACGAGCCCGCCTACCAGGAGTACCTCAAGAACGTGCCAGTGTTGATTCCTCGACCGCCACGCTAAAGGCGCAGATCCGGTGAATTCCGAAAGCAGCCGTGGCGGGCGGTGTTGCTGGACGGTTAGTGCCCGGTCAGCAGCTCGACGACCGGAGCCATCATCTCGATCTCAAGGTTGTCATAGCCGCCACTGGTGTGGTCGCGGATCCAACCGATCTTCTGCTCGGTCACGTCAGCGGTGTTTGACCCAATGCCAACAGCACCGATCTTACCGTCTTTGTTGTTGACGTCGATCGACACGATGTCGGCCATCTTGTCGCAGGTTGCCAGAACTCGTTTACCGCCTCGGCCCATCATGATCTTCGGACCACCCGGGTGCGACACGGGCATGGCAGCCATAACGTTCGTTGTGACGTATTCGGTTTTGATGTCGAGCTGCTCGCCTGCGAAGAACTCGCGGGCCAACCTAGCGGTCGGCAAGATGGAGGCACGAGTAACCCGTGTCGTTCTCCGCTCGGGCGATGTTGGTCCACTCCTTCGCCGAGCTGGCGTGAAATGCCTGGATGCCGAAACGAAATGGGCGGGTCATGGCAGGTCGACGATCGTGATCTGGCCGGTGGCGCCATCGACTTCGACAGTGGCCCCATCGGGGATGCGAGCGGTAGCGTTTTCGACCGACACAACACACGGGAGGCCGAGTTCGCGGCTCACGATGATGGCGTGGCTGATCTGGCCGCCGACGTTCACGATGACAGCACCCGCTGTCATGAACAATGGCGTCCACGCCGGGTCCGTGATCGGCACAATCATGATGTCGCCCGGTTCAAGTGCGAACGGATCCATGGGATCGAGGATCACACGAGCAGTGCCGCGAACGGTGCCGGGGCAACCGGGGACACCTTGCAAGACATCGCCAGCCGCCACAGCTTCGACCACGACTTCGACCTTGCGGGACCATTCGGGCAGCGGCGGAACATCGCCGTCGGCGATGATGAATGGGGGATCGAGCTCCCGTAGCTCGCGCCAGTCAACATGTCGTTGAGCGAGCGTGTCGGTCATCGAACCAGGATTGGCAACAAATGTTTCGACCTCATCGTCGAGGAGCATGAAGATGTGCTCGGGATCGTTCAGGTTGCCGGCCTCGGCATGGCGCCGACCAAGTTCGCGAAATGCCATACGGCCTTCGTGCACGACACGCACCAGGTTGGTCTTGGTGCGCTCGCGAAACCCCAGCTGGCTCGTGGCCACAATGGCGCCTTCGAGCTGGGCGTTGAGCTCGTCGTTGCCCAGTGCTGCCACCACGGCTCGGACCTCGGCGGTCTTTGCGGCTCGTTCGTTGACCCTGGCCTGATTTCGGATCAGGGGTGACTCTTCGTCGTTCTGATGGCGAATCTGATTGAGTGCGGCAAGGGCAAGCTCGGGTTCGGTTTCCCATGTCGCCGACGTCATCTCCCATTCGCTCAGGCCGCGGCTTCCGAAGTCCACGAGGAACTGATCCCACGAAGACAGGAATGCTGCAGCATCGGGGCTGTCATCGGCGCCGAGTCGGTCAAGTAACCCGCCGACACCGGCGTCGAATAGGGAGGTCAACGGCACGCTGGAGCGGACGGAGCGCGACAGCTCCCACAAGCGGTAGCTGGGCTCGGCAGAGTCGACATTGCCGATGCCGGCGCACATGGTCATAGGCATCGTGGGGTCACCAATGGCTTGACCGATGGCGAAGAGAATGCCTGGGGCGACACCAGATGCACTCGACGCGATTCCGTGATGACGGAAGCCGGTCTGCAGCATGGGCTGGGTCATGCGGGCTCGGGCGACAAGCTCATTATCGCTGAGCGTGGTCAGATCAGGACGGCCAGCCCGCAACGCAATGGTGTCCAGCGTAAACGCGTCGGCTTCGGGATAGGTCTGGGCCGTAAACATCCAGCCGATATGGCGGAGGGCCTTCTCCAACAGATCGGGACGTTCGTCGTCCCCATGCGGCACGTGCGGCGGGACATCGGGATGATCGCCAAAGAATGCCAAATCGAGCTGCTCGAGCGTGATCGCAGGGCTTCGAATGCCCTGCATGCGCACGTTCGAAAGATTGATGAAGACGTAGCCGCCGAAGAAACCAACAACTTGGGGCAGATCTAGGTCGAACTCGTCGATGCTGTAGTTGCCGGAGTGCACATAGGCATCGCGCCAGCCCGGAATCATGCCGTGCTCCCAGCTGAACTGCTGTCCCAGCGGGCTCGCTGGATCGGGTAGTACCTCGCTGGCATTGGCCCGGGTGTAGTGGGGCCAACGTTCGCTAACCGGCCAGTCAGTGATCCAGCGTTCTTGCACGGGGGCAACCTTTCAAACGGCTTGCAGAAGGAGCGCTTGTTCCTTGATGCGCTGCGAAATCTACTACCCCGTGCAAAAAGGTGGCCATTCAGCAAAAGTCATCTCTTGCCGGACAGGAGCTGCCCGAGCGGTGATCATGGGCGAGTCCAAAAGAACCGAAGATATGAATCGTTCCCGTTTTGTTGGTCGCCATTCTTTCCACCTCGATCGTCGAGAGCCGGATCGCTGAGTGTGACGCCTCCCTCGGTGCCGAAACATCGGTCATCGAGACCGGTGTAGCCGGACTCGGCTGCGCACGACTGCGCCAATCGTCGGGGTACACGTGGAAGCCAACATTGGCGAGACGTGTCCGCGAAGGGTTAACTGACGGGGAGCGTGGCACGGCTCTGCGTTCGGGGGTCAGTCCAGGCGGCGAGAGGGTAGGTCTTGTCACGCCCATCGGGAGTCACAGCAAAATCTCACACGTGCAGAGGCCGCGATCATCCACGGTCTGACCCGCTAGGCCTCTTCGGTGTCCACGCTGTCGGGGACACCCCAGCCAGGTGTTGGGGCGTCGGTCATGATCCGGGCAACGTGGGAAATGGCATCGCCACGGTTGACGAGCGGTGCCTGGCTGTGGCCGATCACGATGCCGTCGTACTTGGACTTGATCTTGCCGAGTGACTTGCCAAACGGGTCATAAATCGTGGCCAGCTGCTGCTTCGCGCTCACAAGTTCGCCCAGGCGTGCATCGAGGTGCACGATGCCGCTGTTGGATGCTCGGCTCCAACTGGTTGATCGCGAGAACAATGATCGTTGTCCCAGCGGAACTTCGACGTCGGTCACGCCCACATGGTTGAGTGTCCGGAGCACACCAGCAGTGCCAACGGCGATCGCTGCCGGGTCGAAGCGGCTTGCTTCGCCACCTTCGAAGAGCAGCATGGTCTTGCCTTCTTCGACTGCGGCTTGGCGAAGTGAACCGTCCCGCAGCCGGGCATCGATCACGATTGGAGCGCCAAAGACGTTCGCGAGTTCAAGTGTTGGTCCATGGTCGATGTCGCATCGGATCTGCGGCAGGTTGGTGCGCAGGTCAGATCCGGTATGAAGGTCGATGCCCAGGTCTGAACGTTTGACGATCTCTTTGGTGAACAGGTACGCGATACGCGACGCCAGAGACCCTCGCTGCGATCCTGGAAAGCTTCGGTTGAGGTCTCGTCGATCGGGTAGATAGCGGTCGTTGGTGTTGAAGCCGTGCACGTTTACCACCGGGGCAGCGATCACCGTGCCGGCCATGGATGGCGAATTAATGGCATCGAGCACCTGGCGGATGATCTCAACACCGCAGATCTCGTCGCCATGGATTGCGGCACTCAGCCAGACGACGGGGCCTTCCTTCTTGCCGTGTACGACGATCAGCGGCAACGCGACTGGTGTGCCGCTCATCAGATTGCCGATCGGAAGTTCCATCCGCATACGTTTGCCCGCGGTGACACGGTTGCCTGCGATTTCGAATGGCGCTCGAGCCGATCGCGAAGCACGCTTCTTCTTGATCTCGGCTTCGGGAGCAGGAGTCTTGGTTGCGGCTGCGCGCTTCGCCGTTGTTTTCTTTGCCGGTGGTTTCTTTGTGGCTGGTTTCTTTGTGGTCATCGTTGTGAGGAAAGACTAGATGGCACGGCCACCGGGTTAGTGCAACGGGTCTTGGGGGAGTGGACGGATGCGGCCGCGACGGGCTCGTCGGGCAGGGGCAAGCGAGCGCATTTCGTCGAGTCGCCCGAAGCAGAGCAGTCGGTCTCCGGCATTTAGTACCCACTCGCTGGACGGGTTCGGCACCACGCCGAAATCGTTCTCGATCACCAGCACGGTGATGTCGCGATCTCGAAGGCCGGACTCGGCAAGTGTGACGCCATCGATCGTTGCGCCATGGTCGACGTGGATTTCGGCGACGCCATAACCGGTGGCCTCGCCCAGGCGCTGGCGCACGTCGAGATCAGGGAAACTCACGTTTGACACGATGTGGTCGATGATCGTTCCCGCGACATCGAGGCCGGTCGCTTCCTCGATGCCTTGTAGCCCCGGTGTGGAGTTGACTTCCATGACGAGCGGGCCGTCGTCGCCTTCGAGCATGTCGACACCACACACCGTGAGCCCGAGTGTCTGCGCCGCTCGGAGTGCAACCTCTCGTGTCTCGCGGTCAAGTTGTATGGGTTCGGTCGTGCCGCCGCGATGCACATTGGAACGGAACTCATCGCCACGGGCGCTGCGTCGCATCGCAGCCACAACCCGGTCGCCAACAACGATGGCGCGGATGTCGCGACCTCGACTTTCGGCCACGAACCGCTGGATGAGCACGTTCTGGTTCGTGCTCTGGAGGGTTTCGATGACAGCTTCTGCGACCCGCAGGTCAGGTGCCAGGATCACCCCGATGCCTTGGGTGCCTTCAAGGATCTTGATGATGACCGGCGCTCCGCCGACTCGGGCGATGGCAGGGCGAATGTCGCTGCGTTCCCGCACAAATGTTGTCGACGGAATATCGATTTCGTGACGGGAAAGGATCTGCATCGAGCGAAGCTTGTCTCGGCTATTGGCAATGCCATCGGCGGTGTTGGGCGTGTACACATCCATAGCCTGGAACTGACGAACAACCGCGAGTCCGTAGAACGTGATGGATGCACCAATACGAGGCAGGATTGCGTCGACATCGTCGATGTCTCGACCGCGGTACGTCACGTTTGGATCGTCGCGGCTGAGGTCAATGGCAAACCGCAGCGTGTCGTACATGGTGATGTCTACGCCGCGGTCTAACGCAGCCGCACGGAGACGTTGGGTGCTGTAGCTGCGCGGGGCACGCGACAAGATGCCGAGCTTCACGCTGTTCATAGTGCCAGCACGTTCTGCGGATCGCTACAGCGGAAGCCCCGACGGGCTCCTGTTTCGACTCGGACGGCTTGTGTTGCCACTGGCTCATGGGCTGCTGGGGCGCCAACCTCCACGAGGTTTTCAAGATCAACGGCCATTGAGGGGAACAGGCAACGGATTACCGGGGTTAGTTTCTGGTATGGCAACAGCAACGTTCAATGGACAGGTCATCGCCGAAAGCGACGAGACGATCGTCGTCGAAGGCAACCACTACTTCCCGCCGCAATCGGTGAAGAGCGAGTTTTTCGCTGAACATGATCGCACCAGCGTGTGTGGCTGGAAGGGCACCGCGAACTACTACACCGTTTCGGTCGGCGACCAGTCGGCTGAGGCCGCTGCTTGGTACTACGCCGATCCCATGGAGAAAGCAGCGAACATCTTGAACTATGTGGCCTTCTATCCAGCAGTGACCGTCGACGCCTGACGCAACAATCCTGGTTCAGTTCACGAGGTGAGTTCGAACGCCTCGGCCAAGAGCTCGTAGCTGCGCACCCGTGCTGCGTGGTCATGAGTGATCGTGACCAGGAGTACTTCTTCGGCACCGAACGACGTTGCCAGTGACTCGAGTTCGTCTTTGACGTACTCCGGAGCCCCATGCAGGAGCGGCTTGTTTACCCGCTGGTTCACAAAGAGTGGATTGTCGCTGCCCGGCAGCGGTGTGCCCGGCGGTGCTGGTTCGGGAATGGGTCCGGTTGGCCCACTAGCTCGCCACCGCTGCACGCTGCTGGCAACGAACGCTGCTTCTTGCTGAGTGTCGGCGCAGATAGCGCCAGTTGCCAGCATCACGGTGGGGTGGGGAAACTCTTCAGACGGCCGATAACGCTCGCGGTACGCATCGACGATTGCCTGGCCTGGCCCGTGCGCGATGAAGTGAGCCCACACCAGCGGCAATCCGAGATGGGCCGCGATCCCAGCACTGCCTTCGCTTGATGCCAGCAGCCACATGGATGGGCCACCTTCGGCTGCTGGGGTTGCTCGAACGTCGCGGAACGGCCCGGCAGGGTTCGGTTCGTCGCGTAAGAACGATGTCAACTCGGTGAGCTGTGCTGGATAGTGCTCGGCGGAGAGAGCACCCGGGCCTTTTGCTAGGGCCGCGGCGGTGGTCTGGTCAGAACCAGGAGCCCGGCCTAGGCCGAGATCAATGCGATGGGGGAACAACGCATGCAACATGCGCCACTGTTCGGCAACCTTGTATGCGCTGTAGTGCGTCAACATGACGCCACCAGATCCGACCCGAATGGTGTTGGTCGCCGCAGCGATGCGACCGGTCAAAACCTCCGGCGCTGATCCAGCAAGAGCTTGGCTGCTGTGATGCTCGGCGAGCCAGTAGCGGTGGTAACCCAGTACTTCGCACCGTTGTGCAAGGTCAATGCTGTTCTGCAGTGCCTGGCCCGGCGTTGATCCCACCGAGACGGGGGACTGGTCAACAACACCAAGTCTGCAAATCATGTAGCCAGGCTACCGGCAGCCTCTTAGGCGGGCTAGCCGGAGCGGTGCTACCTTCATGCGCACTATGAATACAGTTGCCTGGATTTTGGGGATCATCCTTGCCGGTGGATTTGGCGTCGCCGGGGTTACCAAGTTACTCGACCTTGACCGGATGCGAGATCACTTGGGTTATTCGGCTCGCCAGTACCGGCTCATTGGTCTGTCCGAAGTAGCTGGGGCCGCTGGCGTGGTGATCGGGCTGGTGTCGCGCAAGCTCGAATGGGTTGCTCTGACTGCAGGTGCAGGGATTTGCTGCTTGCTGTTAGGGGCGCTGATTGCCCATGCCCGCGTCGAAGACGAAAGTAAGAAAATCATTCCTGCAGTCGTGACATTGGTCGTGACCGCTGCGTTTCTGATCACCATCTCGCTGCGTTAATCGGCGAGGGGTGTGCACCCAGGGACAGACCCCCCGTGCACGTTGAGCTCGTTACAACGAAGCCAATGTGTTGACCGCTTGGCGAATCTCGGCCTCGGTCGTGATGTAGTGGACCGAGATCCGCATCAGGTCGGGCAGGTTCCGGTTCGCTGAATCGAATCGGGTTGACGCTGGAGTTGTTACCGAGATGTTCACGCCTTGCGCTCGCAACGCGGCCTTGGCCTCGCTCGGATCTAGGTCAGGGCCAGTCGCCGTCACGATGCCACACGGCCGCGATCCAAGATCCCACACCGTGAAACCTGCTGCCTGCAACTGGGCCCGAAGTGAGTCGGCGCGTTCATACACCGTCGCTTCGATGCGGCGAGTGCCAATCTCGACTGCTTCATCGACGGCGTTGCCCAACCCGAGCCAGCCGGCATGACTGAACTCCCACGACTCGAAACGTTGTGCCGTGGGCTGCAGAACGTATTTGCTGGGTGTGGTCCAATCGGCTCCGTGATGGTCGGGGTGGTCGGGTATCAGCCTGTCGATGATCCGCTCGGATGCGTACAAGAAACCAGTGCCCCGAGGTCCTCGCAGATACTTCCGTCCGGTGCCTGAGAGCAGATCGCAGCCGATCTCGTCGACGTCGATGTGTAGTTGGCCGACCGACTGGCATGCATCGAGCAGATACGGCACTCCAGCTGCGTTCGCAACTGTGCCGACGGCCGCTGCAGGATTGACCAGGCCACCGTTTGTGGGGACATGGGTCAAGGCGATGAGGGCAACATCGTCGTCGACGCGGTTGGCGAGTTCGGCCACATCGACCTGACCGTGTTCGTCGTCGCCAACAACATCGATGATGACTCCTCGGCGTTCTACCGCTCGAAGGAAGCCGACCGCGTTGGCGCCATATGCGGCGTTTGCCGTGATGATGCGCTGGCCAGCTTTCATGGGCACGGACCAGAAGCCGGCGTTCCAGGCGGCAGTCGCGTGCTCGAGTCGAGCCAGTTCGGTGTGTTTTGCCCCGATGAGTGAACCGAGAGACGAATACACAGCTTCGCTTCGTTCGGCGGCATCATTGGCCGCCTCGTAGCCGCCGGTCATGGCCTCGTGCTGCAAGTGATGGATCTGCGCGTCGAGGGTTGCCTGGGTTGGCAGTGATGCGCCCGCATGGTTCAGGTGGATGACGTTGTCGGCGCCGGGCGTAACCGACCTGAGTTGTGCGACCTCGGCGGTACTGAGAGGTGTGTGGCTGACGGGCGCGACAGCGCGTTCAGCCATTGATCTGCCCGACAGCCGACGTCGGGCGGATTCGAGTGAGCTGACGCTTTTCATCGATCATGGCGGCTCGGTAGTCGTCCCAATCGGGATGGGCCTGTCCGGCAACGCGTTGGTAGTAGTCCGCGAGATCATTCGCAGCTTGGTCGTGAGGGTCGGTCGTGACATCACCGAGCTCGGCGACGCCGTCGAACGACACGTAACTCCAAGAACCGGGATCGGTGATATGAACGATGATGCGCGGATCGCGACGCATGTTGGCGGTCTTCGCCCGATCTGATGTCAACGAGATCACGATCGCATCGTCGATGACGGCGTAGCTCACGTCACTCGACTGCGCACGCCCGTCCTTGCGGAGCGTGATTAACACCGCATGTTTACGGGTCGCTGCCCACTCCATTGCCTGATCCACAGTGATTGCCATGTCGGCACCTTAGGACCTCGGTCGTCAACCAGCATGGCGGAAGCGCCGCCATGCTGGCTGAACGAACGGTTACGGCTTCTTGAGGAGGATGTCGGCCATCGCCTCGACGCCGGCAACGAAGTCTGACCGCTGCTGATCGCTAAGTGAGGCGTAATGCCCGGCCGACATCTTGTCGGTGGTGATGTCTGCCGCTTCGAGATTGCTTCGGTCTTCGGCGGTGATAACCAAATCTTCGGGCCAACCAAAGGTGCCGATGTCATTGGGACGACGAATCGCATGAGCGACCGAGGCATGCACGCCAGCTGCGATGACCGCGGCCAGGTGTGCACTGCCGCGAAGCTCGCGATGACACACAGCGAGCTGCATGGCTCGCGCCGGCAGGTCGTCGGGAAGTGGTTCGGCCGCGATTCCGGCGTAGAGCTGGAGGCCAGCCGGGTTGACGTCGGCAATGACCTGCTCGGCTGCGGCGCAGAACTCAGCCAGGCCAGCCATATCACTGAGCTTGTTTCGTCCGATCGTTGCGTTGCAGGCGAGCGCCGCCGCGGCAGCGTCGCGAGGCGCAACCTTTTCTTTCGAGCTGTTCCACATCTTCGCGACCACCGCAGGAGCGAAGTAGCCGAACGCTGCAGTGACCACGGGTGCTTCAACATCGCCAAGCACGCCTGCGCGGCCGATGAAGTAGAAGCGCATGCCGTCGAGCCCCAGCGCTTCCTTGCCGTGAGCGATCGTGTCGGGATGGAAATAGTAGATCGCGCCCAGCGAGTTGATCTGAGCGCTGGTTGCTGCAACGAGTTCTTCAGGAGTCATTGAGGTGTGTCGTCTTTCTCGTGGGTGTTTTACTCAGGTTGCCGGAGGGTCGGCGATGAACACAGGGATCTCGCGATCACCAGCCTTCTCGCGGTACTCGGCGTAGGGCGGGAACACGTCGATACCACGCTGGTACCAGGTAGCTCGTTCCTCGCCGGTCGCCAGTCGAGCTTGGGTTTCCCATGGCTCTGGGCCGTCTTGGACAAGCACCGTGGGGTTGGCAACAAGGTTGTGGTACCAACCAGGGTTGGCGGGCGCACCACCTTTTGAAGCGATGAGTGCATAGGAGCCCTCGTGTTCGACCCGCATGAGTGGAACCTTGCGAACCAGACCACTCTTGTGGCCGATTGTGGTCATCACAATGATCGGGATACCGGTATCGCGCAGTGTGTTTGCTTCGGCGCCGCCGGAGGCCTCGTATGCCTCGACTTGTTCAGCTACCCAGTCCCACGTCGACGCGCCATATTTTCCATCAAAGTCCATGACGCAACGCTACGGCACACGGCTCACGATGACCCAACCGTGGGAGCGCTGCACCGCTCCTGTTCCGCTGCATCGCCCACCTTCTGCTGCTGAGAAACTGGCTCTGACTTACCAAATCGTGTGGTTCATGTTGTTAATGCGGAGGGTGTTGATGGTTGAGGTCGGTTTCGCGACATTGCTCTCGGATGGTCCCCACTTGTGCCATTCACTTCCGTAGAGTCTCCTCAGTGACCTCGGAATGGGCGCTGGCCATTGGACCAGGCCATCAGCGATCAAACGCTGATGACCCGATCATCACCACTGCGGCAACTTTTGGCATCTCGGTAGACGATGTCACCGAGTACCGAATTGCCCACATTCGTGGTGATCTCGATGAGTCGCAGGTGGCAATGATTGCTTCCATGCTTCTTGTCGATCCGGTGAATGGTTGGTCGAAGCCAGCTGCTGAGCTGACACACGATGGTGAACTCGTCATCGAGACTGGGTTGCGCCCTGGCGTAACCGACCGCGAGGGCGCCGAACTCGCCCGGGCGAGCGCGCAGATCGGCAATCCGCTCGAAGGGGCCACGATCGGCCGCCGCTTCGTGATCGAAGCCTCGCCTGCGCTGACCACCGAACAGGTTGAACAACTCGCACACCGGGTGCTCCACAACGACGTCATCGAACGATGGTCACGTGGAGCGAGCTCACTCGCTGCTGGCTTCGTCGAAGTTCAACCAGCTACTCCTGCTACCGAGATTCTCGCTGTCGTCGATGTATCCGATGATGATCTGCAGGCGATAACCGATGGTCGTCGACTGGGCCTGAACCTGGTCGAGATGCAAGCAGTGCGCACACACTTCGCAGCTATCGGGCGCAACCCAACCGACGCCGAGATCGAGACCATCGCTCAAACGTGGAGCGAACATTGCGCCCACAAAACCTTCAGCGCCACGATTGATGTCACGAACGAAGCCGGCGAAGTCGTTGAGCAGGTCGATGGTCTGTTGAATCAGTTCCTGCGAGCTGCGACGAACGAGATCGATGCTCCGTGGGTACACAGCGCCTTCGTCGATAATGCTGGCCTGGTTCGGTTCGACGACGAGTTCGACATTGCGCTTAAGGCCGAAACGCACAACCATCCGTCGGCACTCGAACCGTTCGGCGGTGCCAATACCGGTGTTGGCGGCGTGGTGCGCGACATCATTGGTGTGTCGGCCAAACCGATCGCGATTACCGACATTCTCTGTTTCGGTCCACCAGATCTTGACCCAGCCGAATTACCCGATGGCGTGCTGCACCCACGCCGTATCCGGGATGGGGTCATTGCCGGTGTCGGCGACTACGGCAACAAGATCGGCGTTCCAAACGTCGGTGGCGCCATTGTCTATGACCCGGCCTATACGACGACACCACTGGTGTTCGCCGGATGCGTGGGCGTACTGCCCGTCGGCTCGCATCCCACGAATCCGCAACCTGGTGATTCGATCGTCGTACTTGGTGGTGCCGTCGGACGCGATGGCGTCGGCGGTGCCACCTTCTCTTCGCAAACCATGCAAGCCGAAACTGCCGATGTTGCTGGCAGTTCGGTGCAGATCGGCGACCCCATCGTCGAGAAGGGCCTGATCGACGTTGTCATGGCCGCTCGCGATGCTGGCTTGTACACCGCTATCACCGACTGCGGTGCTGGTGGCCTGAGTTCGTCGATCGGGGAGATGGCCAGTGTGCTTGGGGCCGACGTCGATCTCGACTCGGTGCCCCGCAAATATCAGGGTCTGGCCGGCTGGGAAACCTGGCTGAGCGAAGCACAAGAACGCATGGTGCTCGCCGCTGCTGATCCTGCACCCATTCTTGAACTGGCCACCCGGTGGGGCGTCGACTCGTCGGTCGTCGGAACCTTCACCGGTGATGGTCGACTCGTTGTTCGCCAAGATGGCGAACCCATCGTGGATCTCGACTGCACGTTCTTGCACGACGGTTGTCCCCGTCACCACTTGACTGCCTACCAGCAGCCCGCTGGTAGCGCTCCCCGTTCCGGCGATCCTGTCGATGCCAAGGCAGCGACGCTTGCGTTGCTGGCCCATCCGACCATTGCGTCGAAAGAAGCCACCATCCGCACCTATGACCACGAAGTCATGGGAGGCACGATGGTGCGCCCCTATGGCGGGCCTCATGGTGATGGCGCTGGCAATGGCGCAGCATCGATACCTGTCGGAACCAGCGGCGAACGTGCCATGGCGATCGGCATCGGTATCAATGCCCTCATTGGCGACCACGATGCGTATGCAATGGCATGGCATGTGGCCGACGAAGCGGTCCGCAACGCAGTGATCGCCGGGGCTGACCCCGATGAACTGTCGCTACTCGACAATTTCGCTTTTGGCAATCCAAACAATCCTGAAACGCTCGGCCAACTGGTCGCTGCGTGCAAGGGCTGTTACGACGCCGCCATCAACTACAACGCACCATTTGTGAGCGGTAAAGACAGTCTGTACAACGTGTTCGTGCACCCCGACGGCACGGCCGATTCGGTAGCCCCGACTTTGGTTATCACTGCGGTGGGTATTGCCAAACAGGTCGACAACATCCCGCTCACCGGACTCGTTTCACCGGGTAACCATGTGTTCCTGATCGGCCCAGCGCAGGGCGCTCTTGGTGGCTCACATCTCGACCTCGTGTATTTCGCGGGCGGTCGTGGCGGTGAAGTCCCGCAGCCCGACGAAACCGCGATCGAGCGCCACCGTCAACTTGCCGGGGCGATAGCTGCTGGCTTTGTAGCCTCGGCCCATGACCCAAGCGAAGGTGGCATCGCCGTCGCGGCCAGCGAATGGGCCTTTGCTGGCCGCCTCGGACTCGACCTCGATCTGGCGTCCGACGATGCCACACTCTTTGGCGAAGGTCCCGGTCGTTATCTGGTCGAAGTTGCTCCCGAGAACACTGCACGTTTCGCAGCCCTCGTCCCCAGCGCGACCTCAATCGGCCAGGTCACGGACTCCGATGTCGTGCGCCTCGGTGCGCTCACCCTGAACCTCGACGAAATCGAATCCGCCTGGAAGACCCAACCATGATGGCTTCCCCCACGTTTCTGAACCATGTGGATGACTCTTTCGCTCGATCGGTTCAGAAACGTCTTGATGGCACGATGAGAGGGCTGGCATGAACACTCCCAAGGTCCTGATTCCGGTTGCGTTGGGTACGAACCGAGATGGCGATCTCGCCGACGCGTTCGAAGCGGCCGGTGCCGAAGCCACCCGCATGCCGCTCCAGGCCCTACGCCAAGGCGAAGCCAAGCTGACCGACTTCCAGATCCTTGCCGTGCCTGGCGGATTTTCCTACGGCGATGCACTCGGTGCAGGCCGGCTGTTCGGTCTTGACCTGATCGGCTGGTTTGGCGACCAGTTGCGCGAAGCCCATGATCGCGAGATGCCCATGCTTGGCGTGTGCAACGGTTTCCAAGCCATCGTGTCGGCGGGCCTGCTTCCCGGCGAAGCAGACAACCGAGGGGTGCTGACAGACAACCAAAGCGGCACGTTTGAATGTCGCTGGGTCACGTTGTTGCCCGAAGCCGGAAACGACTCTGTCTGGTTGTCCGGAGTGAACGAGCCGATTCGGTGCCCGGTGGCCCATGCCGAGGGTCGTTTCGTGGCAGCCGATCTCGCCGCTGTCGACGACCGCAGCGGCGTGGCATTCAGGTATGCCGATCCGGTGACCGATGAGGTCGCCAATGGCGCGTACCCAGCGAACCCGAATGGTTCAGCCGGCGACGTAGCCGGTATCACCGACCCGACGGGCCGGATCTTGGGGCTCATGCCACACCCCGAGAACCACATCTGGCCCCGTCAAGACATTCTTCGTGGCCGCCGTGTAGGTGGCCAAGCACTACCCATGTTCAACGCCGCCGTTGCTGCGGTCAGGAGCTAGCCATGTGTACTGGAAATGTAGCGATATGAACTATGTCGACCCTGAACTCGATTCGCCCAAAGAAGAGTGCGGGGTCATCGGTATCTCGACACCTGGTGTCGATGCTGCCCAGCTCGCCTTCTTCGGCATCTACGCGCTGCAGCACCGGGGCCAAGAAGCTGCCGGAATCGCGGTTGCCGACGGGCAGGCAGTGCGGGTCCACAAGGACATGGGCCTGGTGTCGCAGGTGTTCGACGCGGCCACGTTAGATCCGCTGGTGGGAGGTCTGGCTATTGGCCACACCCGCTACTCCACGACCGGTTCGAGCTCCGAACGTAACGTGCAGCCGTACGTGGTCGAGACCATGCACGGCCCTCTCGGTATTGCCCACAACGGCAACCTGGTCAACGCAGACAAGCTGCGCGAAGGCCTACTCAAACGAGGCGCAGGACTGTCCAGTTCCAGCGACTCCGAAGTACTCGCACTCATGCTGGCCGCCACCGAAGGCGACACCTGGGAACATCGACTATCGCAGGTTATGGGCCAGTGGCAGGGCGCCTTCAGCCTGGTAATCCTCAGCGGCACCAAGGTCATCGGCTGCAGAGATCCGTGGGGATTCCGTCCGCTTTCTATGGGCCGCCTGCCAAACGGCGGGCATGCGCTCGCCTCAGAGACAGGTGCACTGCGCACGCTTGGCTGCGACAATATTCGCGAGGTGGAACCCGGTGAAATTGTTGTGCTGCAGGGTCAGATGGCTCGCAGCATAAAAGGCCTGGACCCCGCGCCACGGCAAGCCCGATGCACGTTCGAGCAGATCTACTTCAGCCGCCCCGACGCCATCTGGGATGACATGTCGATCCACCAGGTGCGACAGCGTTTCGGCGCTGCGGTGGCAGCTGAGCACCCGGTCGAAGCCGACGTAGTGATCCCAGTACCTGATAGCTCACTGCCAGCCGCCATTGGCTACGCCGCCTACAGCGGAATCCCGTACAACGAAGGTTTCGTGAAGAACCGCTACATCGGTCGTACCTTTATTGAACCGACCGATGAACTTCGCCGCCAGGGTGTGGCGCTCAAGTTCAACACGCTCCGCGAAAACATCGAGGGCAAGCGGGTGGTCGTGGTCGACGATTCGATCGTGCGAGGTACGACCAGCGGGCCTTTGGTGAGAATGATCCGCGAGGCTGGGGCGCTCGAAGTGCACATGCGTGTGACATGCCCGCCCATTGCCCATCCGTGTTTCTTTGGTGTCGACATGGGTACCCACGAGGAGCTGATCGCTCATCACCTGAGCGTCGACGAGATCGCAGCCCATATCGGTGCAGACTCGCTTGGTTACCTGAGCGTGCCCGTCATGATGGAAGCCTTGGGCCGCCAAGACGGTTACTGCAACGCCTGTTTCACCGGCGACTACCCGATCCCTGTGCAACTGCAACTGCCGACGACTTCCAAGAAACGCTTCGACGGCGTACTGGCGTAGTCATGCGTTCCGAGATGCTGAGCAGGCTCCAGGTGGGTGAGCGATGAAGGTTCTGCTGATTGGATCGGGCGGACGCGAACACGCGCTCGCGCAGGTCATCCTGCGCAGCGACATGCTGACCTCACTGGCAGTGGCTCCGGGCAATGCTGGTACTCAGGATCAGAACATCCGCCTCGACGTGGCCGATACCAACGGTGTCGTGAACTACTGCCAATCGAACGGCATCGATCTGGTCGTAGTCGGGCCCGAAGCACCATTGGTCGCTGGGATCGCCGACGCACTTGCCAGTGCTGGCATCGCGTGTTTCGGGCCATCACAAGCGGCAGCGCAACTCGAAGGGTCGAAGTCATTTACCCGTGCGTTCGCTGAGTCGTGTGGCATTCCCTCGCCGGCATCGAAGACCTTCACGTCAACGGTCGACGCGATTGCCTGGTTCGACGAGCAACCTTTCGACGTGGTGGTCAAGGCCGATGGCCTTGCGGCTGGCAAAGGTGTAGTCATCCCCGAGAGCCGCGATGAGACCATCGCTGCGATCACGTCGATGATCGATGGGGGATCGCTTGGGGTTTCGGGTTCGACCATCGTGCTCGAGGAACGTATGACTGGCGAAGAGCTGAGTCTCTTCGGCGTCAGCGATGGCACCACGGTGATTGCGCTGGCAACCGCACAAGACCACAAGCGAGTTGGCGAGGGAGACACCGGCCCGAACACCGGTGGTATGGGAGCGTTCAGCCCGGTACCAGGAATCGATGCGGCTCGCCAGGCTGAACTGGCATCGCTGTTTTTGGAACCGGCGATCGCTGGCATGACGGCTGCAGGCACCCCGTACGTCGGCGTTTTGTTCGCAGGCATCATGCTCACTCCGACCGGCCCCAAGCTGGTCGAGTACAACTGTCGATTCGGGGACCCCGAGGCCGAAGTCATCCTCCCTATGTTGGAATCCGACGGCCTCGAGTTATTCGCGGCTGCTGCGAATGGCACGCTCGATCAGGTCACGGTCGAGATGCGCGATGGTGTGGCAGCAACAGTGGTTGTCTGCGCAGACGGATATCCGGCAGATCCTGTCAAGGGTGTGGCCGTTCCCGATCTTGGCAGCACCCACGACGTGTGCACGTTTTATGCCGGTACCACCCGTGACGACGATGGTCACTTGGTTTCAAGCGGCGGCCGTGTGCTTGCTGTGACTGGCATGGGTGCCGACCTCGATACGGCCTTGTCCAGCGTGTACCGACTCGTCGATCAAGTCACCGGCCACGGCCTGTTCGCTCGGGGCGATATTGGCTGGCGTCATTCCTCCGTCCGTTCTGGCAAGTCCACCTGATACCTGAGATAAGTGAATTGTGATCTCTCCTGGGGAGATCACATTTGGAGACAGTATGAGCGATGCATATGAAGCAGCTGGCGTTTCGCTGACGTCTGGCGCCGAGACGATTGCGCGTATTTCGGCTGCGGTGAAGAGCACACACGATGAACGCGTCGTGTCCGGCATTGGTGGTTTTGGTGGCGTATTTGATCTGGCATCTCTGGCCGGCATCGATGATCCGCTCATGGTGGCTAGCACCGATGGCGTTGGCACCAAGACCAAGCTGACTGCAGCTATGGACCTTTGGGAAGGTGCTGGTGGCGACATCGTGAACCATGGCATTAACGATGTCCTCGTGCAGGGAGCCGTGCCATTGTTCTTCCTCGACACGGTCGCTGCGCAACGCCTTGATCCAGAGATCGTCGGGCGGATCGTCGACGGCATGGCCGAAGCTTGTCGAGCATCGAACTGCATTCTGCTTGGCGGCGAAACGGCCGAGATGCCAGGTGTGTTCACCGATGGCGCTGTCGATATCGCTGGCACCATGGTTGGTGCGGTATCTCGGTCGAAGTTGCTTCCGAAGGCCGGTATCGAAGCTGGTCACGTGCTTATTGGTGTAGCGAGCAGCGGGTTGCACACGAACGGCTACAGCTTGGCTCGAAAGGTTGTCGGCGACACGCCACTCACCGATCCGCTTCCTGGCGGCAACGGCGAGTCCATTGGTGCCGCGTTGTGTGCGACCCATCGCAGCTATCACGGTGTGCTTGCGTCGGTTATCGAGCAGGACCTGCTCATGGCGATGGCTCACATCACCGGTGGTGGCATGCAGGACAATCTTCCCCGAGTGCTGCCCGAACATGTTGGTGCTGTGGTCGATGTGAGCGCATGGCAGCGGCCTGCGTTGTTCGACTGGCTGATCCAGGGCGCTGAACTCGGTATCGAAGATGCACATCAGATCTTCAACTGCGGTATCGGCATGGTTCTGATCGTTGCGGCTGACGACGTTGCCTCGGTGCAGGCCTCAATCGATGAAGCGACCTGGGTTATTGGTGAGACCGTGGCCTACGACGGTTCGTCGGCTCGTGTCCAGCTTGTGAATATTTAGCGGCACGTCATGGCACACACGACTGTTGGTTCGGGCGTTGTGGCCCAGCCCGGTGCAACAGAGAATCAGCCCGGTGCAACAGAGAGTCAGCCCGGTCGTATCGTCGTGCTGGCCTCTGGTGGGGGCACGAATTGCCAGGCTCTGATCGATGCTTGCGATGATGGCGACCTCGACGCACGCGTCGTGGCGGTGATCACCAACCGACCAGGAGCTGGCGTGATCAAGCGAGCCGAAGCGGCCGACATTGCCTGCCATGTGATCGAACACGCGGGCAGCGATCCCGATGTGCGACACGCAGCCGATGGGCGCCTCATCGAACTCCTCACAAGCTGTGAACCGGATCTGGTGGTGTTGGCCGGATGGATGCGCATTTTGGGGGCCAAGGTCGGCGCTGCCTTTCCCATGATCAATCTGCATCCGGCACAGCCGGGAGAGTTCCCGGGAATCCGGTCGATCGAGCGGGCGTATGAGGCATGGGTGGCTGGCGAAATCGATGAGTCCGGCGTGATGGTGCACTGGGTTCCGGACGAAGGTGTCGATGTCGGACCGGTCATCTTGACCGAGACTGTGCCGTTCGTTGTCGGTGATTCGTTGGACGACTTCGCGTCCCGGCTGCATGCAACCGAGCATCGGCTTATTGTCGCTGGTGCTGCTATTGCACTGCGTGGACCGCGGCCGTAGCTCGACACGGAGCGGCGCAACCGACGCAGTTTGCGCCATGTTTGCGGTAGGCCAGACAGGCTGGATCAGTGGGTGGCGCCAAATTACCCAGTGTTTGCGATGCTTGTGTTGCTGATGTGGTTTATGTTGTGATCTGTGGCTCGGACGACAACACGCAACCCGCGCGCTCTGAGACAACAATCCTGGGTTGGTTTGCTCAAGTCCGCTACGCGATCCCCGCTACGAACTTTTGTGCCCGTACTCGCCCTTCCCACTCCACGAGTGCTCGGCGCTGCACATTCCACCACTCACGTCGACGAACAACGCGCCGGCCTGCTCGCCGCAACCCGCCGGATGACCGTCCTGGTGATCGCAGTGCTACCGATCTTCGTTCTTACCCTTACCGTGGTCTGGTCGTTTCGTTCGGCCGACTGGTCAACTGTCTTGCTGATCGTCGCCACGGTTGCAACGGTGTTGTCGTGCGCAGTTTCTGCAGAACTCTGGCGTCGACTGGCTCGACTTTCTGACCTCACGGCACTGAACGAAGAACTGCAATATCGGGCTAGCCATGACTTGCTTATGCATGTGCCGAATCGTGACCTATTGCATATTGAGTTGGCCGAAGCGCTCACGGCAAGCGGCGGGAAGGCCGGCAGTGTCGGGCTGTTGTTCCTTGACCTTGATCGTTTCAAGTTTGTCAACGATTCGCTTGGCCACGCCGCAGGTGACGAACTGCTGAAGGCTGCGGGACTGCGCATCAAACGGGCCATTGCGGATGAGGATGCTGTCCTCGCTCGAGTGGGCGGGGACGAACTTGTTGTCCTGATGCGGCGTCTGACATCGTTCGAACATCTGGGCTTGGTCTCCGATCGCCTTCTCGCCAAGTTTGTGGATCCGTTCAAGATTGATGGTGTGCTGCTTAGCATTGGAACCAGCATTGGTCTGGCGGCGTCCATCGACCATGAATCTGCCGACGAGTTGTACCGCCATGCCGATGCCGCGCTCTATGAGGCTAAGGAGCGAGGCCGAGGCCAGGCCGTATTCGCCGACGTCGCACTACGAGCCAAACGCGACGCTCGAGTCCGCACCGAACTGGCGCTGCGCGATGCACTAGCTGGCGGCCAGATCGAAGCCTGGTATCAACCCGAGGTCGACATGGTTGCCGGCGAGATCGTGGCCGCCGAGGCCCTGGCTCGATGGCGCACAAACGACGGGGTCGAGATCGCCAGCTCCTTTATTGACGTCGCCCGGCGGGCTGGCATGCTCGAACAACTGATGGTTGAAATGGCTGGTCAGTTGTGGGCATGGCGCCGGTCCAGCGGATGCAACCTTCCGGTCGCACTCAATGTGTCAGCCGCTCACCTTCCGAGGCTGTTGACCTTGCACGAGGAAGATCCGACCGGTCGCCCATTCCAAGGCATGCGGTTGGAGATTGCCGAGACCGACATCATCCACGACTTCGAGGGCACTCGCCAGACACTGAACCAACTACGTGAACTCGGCGCTCAGATTGTGCTCGACGACTTCGGCGCTGGTTACTCATCTCTGCAGATGTTGAGCGACTTGCCAATTGATGGACTGAAGATCGATCGCTCTTATGTTGCAAGGATTGATACCGATTGGCGAGTGCGAAGCCTGGTCACCAGCTTGGCTGACTTTGCCCGCAGTACGAACATGATCGTGGTTGCCGAAGGAGTGGAGACACCGAGTCAGGCTGACTTCCTTGCCCGCATCGGGATTGATCGAGGTCAAGGGTTTCTCTTTAGTAAGGCCGTCGATGCCGGTGAGTTTGCCACCTTGCTCGACAACGGTCCCCTTGGTGCTCACCTGACGAGCCGCTTCTAACTACCGCGTTCCACTGCTGCGCTCGGGGTTCCACCGCTGCGCTCGGGGTTCCACCGCTCCGCTCGGGCCGACCGTGACCGGGCTCCACGCTTTTCAGAGTCGTTCGTAGGACCAGGTGACTGGCACGTCGGCGTCGTAGGGCATGGTCCCGTGGAACTGGCGCTCGTCGCCATCGAACACCAGTGGCAGGAAGTGTTTGTCACCCGGCCACATCGGGAGCTCCTGTGCAGCGTCGCCGCCGTGACAGGCGTCGAGAAGTCGAACTCGGTCAACCCATTCGAGTGTGCCCTCATTGTTCGATGTGGCGCAGTCGCCTGACCAACTCGTGATGAGGAACACGAAGACCAGCCACTGTTCACGCTTCGGTCCAAAGTCGCTGAACGTGACCGTGCCCCGCAGCTGCATTTTTGTGGCAACCAGGCTGGATTCTTCGAGGACCTCGCGGCGGGCACTCGAAGCGATGTCTTCGTCGGTTTCGACCTTGCCGCCAAGGCCGTTCACCTTGCCATAGTGGTCATCGTCGAGGCGTGCATTACGACGGATGATGAGCACTTGGTCGGTGGTCGAATCAAGAAGGTAGGCGAGTGTCCCGACGACCGGAGTGAAGCGCATATCGCACCTTATGTCGGGTTGGCGCGGCCCCGGTTGGTGGGATATCAAGATGCCCATGACAATCGCGCTCGAAGAGCTCACGCTGCTGCACACCCGCAGTTATGACACCAAGGTGTACCGAGACAATGACCACATGGTTGTTGTTGGTTCGGTGCAAGACGTGAAGCCTCCAGGCATATATGTCGACGATGATCCTGACCCACTCGAGATCCATCACATGGCGGTGATCTTGCGGGTCCGGGTCGATGATTTGAAGATCACCGATGCCCAGGTCGAGTTTCGGACACATCCGCATGCTGCTTGTCCGTCGATCACTGGGCATTACAGCCAGTTGGTCGGTCTGAGCGTTGCCCGTGGCTTCAATCGCAAGGTACGAGAATTGTTCGGAGGCCCCCGGGCGTGCACCCACACGACTGCCTTGTTGCAGGCGATGGCGCCTGTGGTTGTCCAGGCCATGTGGTCGGTTCGCATGGACGACCGCCGTAGCGAAGGTGGTAACCCGTTTGATCCAGGTGCAGAGGGCGGAAGCGGCCCGGCGCACTTCGAGCTCAATCTGAATACGTGCCATGTGTGGGCCGAGGGAAGTGAACTGATCGAGCGGGCGCGCGCTGGCGAAATGCCTGAGGTTCCCATCTGGATCGAACGTCGCTTCGCCGAACTCGGCCGCGACCCAAACGACTGGCGGGAAAACCCCTAGCCAACGCACCCAGGTGACAGGGCGCACGTTCTTTACATGTGTAGCCAGTGTGAGACTGCAGGCGATGAAGGAACACTGGCAATTCGCTTCAGCTTCGATGGTGGGCCCGCTACCGTTTCGGCTTCGATGACCGTTGCCTCCACTCACCGTCGCGATTCAGTCGCTCTCGGCGCCGCAGTGGGTCTTGTCGGCATCACCTTTGGTGTTTTGGCATCGACGGCGGGGCTGCCGCTGATCAAGGCCATGGCCATGTCGCTGCTGGTCTTCACCGGCGCATCGCAGTTCGCCGCTGTCGGTGTGATGAGCAGTGGAGGTTCCCCGGTGTCGGCCGTTGGCGGGGCATTGTTGCTCGCGGCCCGCAACTCGCTCTACGGCATGCGGCTGAGTGAACGTCTGACCCAGCACGGCTGGAAACGAATCCCGGGTGCTCACTGGGTGATAGATGAGACCACGGCAATGTCGGTTGCGCAGGACGACGAGGTCGCCGCCACCGAGGCGTTCTGGTGGACTGGCGCAGCACTCTTCTTCTTCTGGAACCTGGGCACTGCAGTCGGTGTTGTCGTCGGCGACGCCATTGGTGACCCTGAGGTGTATGGCCTCGATGCTGCGTTCCCCGCATCGTTTGTTGCGCTCCTTGGCCCGCACCTGGCGTCTGCTCCCGGGCGCGTGGCTGGACTGGTCGGTGCTTCGATCGCAATCGTGGCGGTGCCATTGACGCCAGCCGGCGCACCCATTCTGCTGGCAGCGTTAGCGATCATCCCCGCGCTGCTCCTGCCTAACCCTGTTGCGGTTTCCCCCGGAACAACAGCGGAGGAAGCGCCGTGAGTTGGGCAGCAATCCTTGTCTTGGCTGCCGGCGCCTATGGCTTCAAGCTGGCCGGTGTGTTGGTCGGCAATCGCATCGAACACCCACTGTTGCGTCGCTCGATCTCACTGATTCCACCGGCGTTGTTCTGTGCTTTGATCGCGCTGCAAACCTTCGAGAGAGACACGGACCTGGTGTTCGATGCTCGGGTAGCAGGGCTTGTCGTTGCGCTCTTCGCCACGTGGCGCAAGGTGCCATTCATCGGCGTGATCGTCCTGGCAATGGCTGCCACTGCTGTGGCTCGACTCACGTTCGGCTGAAGGTGTCAGATCGGTGATAGTTGTTGAGTCGAGGCAATCGATTGGAAGCCAACGGGTTGCATGGCTTGAGTTCACGTCGCGGCGATGGCGGGGGCGCGCAGGGTAAGGTCCGGGCGTGTCGATGAATATCAGCCGGGTTGGCGTCGAGTTGTGGCCAGGCGCCGAGTCCATGGGGTACGAGTTGACCTCGGATTTGATGGCGGTGACAATCGCTGATTTGGGTGCGCATCTGGCTTCGGTCGTGTTGCGGCTCGAAGACAACGAGGAACTGCAGATCAATGTCGGCTACCCGCCAGGCGCGACTGACGGCACGGGATATCACGGAGCATCCGTTGGCCGGTATGCGAACCGCATTGCCGGATCCCGCTTCGAACTCGACGGTGTTGCGTACGAGGTTGAGTCAAACGAAGGCGTGAACCAGCTGCACGGCGGACCAGACGGGTTCAATGCGTTCGCCTGGTCGGCCGATTCCGAGACCGATGGTGACACCGGGCGTGTCGTGCTTCGTCACAAGAGTAAAGCCGGCGAAATGGGCTTCCCCGGCAAGGTGAAAGCAAGTGTCACGTTTGAGCTGACCGGTAACAAGTTGACGATCAGCTACCGAGCCACGGCCGACGAACCAACGCCGGTCAACATGACCAACCACGTCTATTGGAACCTCGCTGGTGAAGGCACTCTGGACGGACATGAGTTGACCGTCGCAGCCGCTGCCTATGTCGAGGTTGACGCTGCCAACATCCCGGTGCCCGGCCCACCAGCCGCTGTCAGTGGAAGCCGCTTCAACTGCAACAGCGGTCGCTCCCTCACAGCCGTGGTCGAAGCAGGAGGTTACGACCACTGTTTCGTCCTCGACGCCGATGCCAAACCACAGGCGACGCTTCGTCACGAGTCCGGCCGACGCATCGATATCGCGACCAACCAGATCGGTCTGCAGGCCTATACCGGCCAACATCTGGACCCGAGCCGCCGCGGTATTGCTCTCGAAACGCAATGTTTGCCCGACACGCCGAATCGCCCTGACTTTGGTGACTGCACCGTCCGCCCTGGCCAGGACTACCTGGCATCCTCCACCTTCACCTTCTTCACCAGCGACGAAGACGCTGGCGCCGTCGTGTAACCACCGTGTCACGCGGGGTCAGACCCCGGAGAACGCACGAATGGTCGCCGGACGGCCGGGATTACTGCGCCATTAGCTTGGGCAGCGTTTGCGGAGCAAGGGCGGATTACCACGAAACCGCCAGCCTCAACGGCGCCAAGGTCTCGACCGTAGATGCAATAGTTATTCTTCGTGAGTGGCGGAACTACCGAAGCAATTTTCACTGCCAAACCAATTGTTGATATCCAAGAGATGTTAACAATTGGGTTTGACGCCATGATCGGCTGTTCTTTCATCGAATTGCGTCGAAGTGCGCTTGACCTGCTGTGGGAAACTGAGTCATGGCAGAAGACACCACGACTCATGATCTCATCGTCATCGGCGCAACGGCTGGAGGACTCTCGGTTGCCGAGGCTGCGCATCGCGCTGGCATCGAGCGAGTGTTCATCCTCGACCGAGGCGACTCAGTGCTTATGCCCGAAGTCATCAGCCGTAACGACCTGGGTATTGGTTATGGCGAGCTGGTGAGCCTGATCGATGTCGACGACGACGGCATGATCATCGTCCAAAGCAATCGCCGTCGCCGCAAGGCGCGCGCAGTGATCATCGGCGAGCGCACCTATCTGCACGACTCAGTACCGCCGATCGAGGTTGCCGCCAACGAACGAGTCACCGTCGACAACCTGCCAGCAAGCGCTGGCGACGCCGACGTGATGGTGATTGGCGTGTCGGATCATGCGGTTGAAGTCACTGCACAACTCGCGGCTGCGGGCGCCAACGTGGTGCTGGCCGCCGACGGTTTGGATCCAGCCCGCCTGTCACCTGTCGCTGGCGAGATGCTTGCGACACTCGAGCGCGAACGTCGAGCCACGGTGCTCTATCGCTCAACCCCCAATGCAATTGGTGAACGCGACGGTTTTCCCATGGCCTACTTCGCCGACCGGCGCACCCCCGATCTTGAGTTTGATCACATCGTGTTCGCCAGCAGCCGTGCTCCCGCTGACCTGGTATCGCTTGGCGTGACCGATGCTGCCAAAGCCTCAGACGGCGTCTGGTTGTTTTCGGGCAAGGCCGAAGAGATCGACATGCATGGCGCTTTCGGTCCAGACCTGTGGCCATCGGTCGCTGCAGCTCGCTTCCCTGAAGTAGTTGTGCAACCCCACGGTGTTGGCACCTGGAGCAAGGACAC
>ERZ651776.1232-NODE-1232-length-31449-cov-4.711335_pt1 | contig 31449 bp, 32 predicted proteins | sample MGYA00514761_ERZ651776 | MGnify/ENA metagenome assembly ERZ651776
CTCAGAGCAGGAAAGGTATTATCTAAGAGCGCAGGAAAGGTTATTATCTAACAGGGGGGTGTGTGGTGGAAAGGGGAATTTCCCCCTCCTTGCCTGACACTTCGACCTTCGGAGTGAACAGCTCAAAATGGCACAAATAAGACCAAGAAAAGAACCAAAATGACCCAAAATGACCCAAAATCGAAAGAAAGATACCCAGAAGCCAATCGTCGACAAACCAACATAACCAATTAATTTACTTTCTCCGTTGTCATTTATATTAAATCACTTTGGACACAAGCGCAGGGTCAAGAGTAGTTTTTTCTCCCTTATCCCTGTGGTCATTGACTCCCTTGACCCGCACGAATTCGACATTATCTCCCTTCATACTGACAGTGTCGCTGTTGTTTTTGCAGACAGTAGCGGCATCATCGGTGTTCATGAGAAGTTTAAATTGGGCTACAGTCATGCTGCTGAAGGTCAATGCTAGGGCTTTCAGGATCCCCGCCCTAAGCCTATCCTCGAATCCCTGTATTTTTTGAGAGTGGTTGTTGGTTGGGGGGGTTAGTGAATGAATTCAATGTGTTTGTATTTCTGCTACACATTATCTATTCTCTTGTTCTCCTTTGTCTTGTTCTCCGGATGTTGACAGATTCGAGCGACATTGCATTAGCAGCAGCAGCATAGCATTAATTCATTAATTCCACTTACAGGGAAAAGGGTGGTGAGCGGCAGAAGTTTCTCATCGTCAGCTCCCCCGGCTTGGGACGCCCTCTCCTTCTCTGCTTCCTTCTCTTCATTGAATTCTACCCAGAACTTTTTGAAATTGCCGGTTTCAATCTGGCTAGCCCACCTCTCGACAGTTCCGTGCCTCATGGAATAGTCGGCATGCTTTTCTGATCTTTGAACAATGAATGTAAGTGCGGAGAAGTCAGAGGAGGGAAAGTCAGAGAGGGCGAGAAGGAGGCAGCGGAGGGTGTTGAGTGGGGATAATGTGTCCGGGTAGAAAGAGTAGAATTTCAAGAGGGCTTTGGTGGGCAGGAAGTGGTAAGGCTGCATGAACATTTTTGGATGGTGTGAGTGAAGAGTGAGTCATAATTGTCGACCTTCATCAAGTGGGTTCGCATTCTGGTCGATGGCGATTTGATACCGTAATACCGACCACGCCAATTAATTGCACCCAAAATCAACTGTGAACCATTCACACTTGCAATCCCTGCTCGTTCACAAATTATGGGAAAACGACACAGCTTGTGCGTGCTTGACTATGCTTATGACATGACACTCAATGGCGCTACCTACCGACTCTCCCGCCACCATTTGATCCAAGTATGTCTCACACACGCCCTTCGTTGCCCAGTTATAAGTCTCAGTCTGGCATTTGTGGAGAGTCTCCTCCAGCGTAAGCCTGGCCATCGATTCGTTCGTGCGGTGTTGTGTGGCTGCAGGCAGATAAATGAAAGTCGAGTTGGATTGATTGGAGTGTAAAGGGGTAAGAACCGGCGCGTCTAAAAAAAAGGAACGTCTTGGGAGGTTTTTCTTTGCTGCGGGTTTCTAAACATCCGTGAGTCTTCGTTGCCCACCATAATCTCAAACGATCATTAATAAGTCCATGGCTGAATCACTAGCTCCGCTCCAGGAACAGCTTGATAGCATCCTTGCTCGACTTGCTGCACTAGAAGGTGGCTCACCCCCCACTGCTTCCAAGATCTCGTCAGGTGGCAAATCTTCTGCTGCCCCCTCCTCATCTGGCGCTTCTCCCGTCCTTTCTGCCTTTGATGACTACACAAAGGCAAAGCTCGCACCCTTTGTAGACGCCTGCGCTGTTCTGGAGAAAGATGGCTTTGATCCGATTGTTGCCAAGACTGTTGCTGCCACTTGGGGTACGGTTCTACGGTCTTTCTTGGCTGCATCTACGGAATGCCCGAAGCCGTCGAACCCACAGGATCTCACTCCCTTCTTCAAGGAGTTTTCTGCCAACAACACAGCGGTTGACAGAGCAATGAAGCGTGACATGTGGGATAATCACATCAAGTCTGTTAAGGAGGTGAGTGAGTGCCAGTGTGGTGTGTTTGGAGAGGTCCATTGCGTGCCAGGGGGAAGCAATTGCTGCTGCAACATTTGAACCAGAATCAATAAGGAACGGAACCTCACCAATTAGTCTCCATTGCTGCCTTCTCCTCATATTTTGAAACCTTTCTCATGACTTTGCCTGATGCCTTCTTCGTGCATTACTGCCTTCGTGCATACTGCAATCCGCACCCTCCTCCCCATTCCGATTCCCCATTCCGATTCCCGATTCCCCATTCCCGATTCCTCATCCCAGGGAATGTCGACGATGAACTGGATTATGGAAGGCAACCCACGTGAATACATTGTGGAGGGGGTCTTGGGCGGTGTGGACCTCTGGGCCAACAAGGTCAGGAAGGAGTACCGCAAGACCAAACCCGAGCACTGCACATTCTGCGATACATTCAAGGCCCTCATCCAGGGGCTCGCAGAATACTGCAAGACTCACCACACCAAGGGAGTAGCGTACAACCCCAAGGGGACCAAGAAGATGTCTGATTTCAACCCCTCTGACGCGCCTCCTCCGGCACCTGCTGCTGCTGCTGCTGCCCCCGCTCCCGCCTCTAAGCCCGCGGGGGGCCCCATGGGAGGGGGCATGGGAAGTATGATGGCCGAGCTCGCCAAGAAGCGCACTGCAGCCGGAGACTCTGCCGCAACTGGCCTGAAGACTGTAAGCAAGGATCAACAGACTTGGCGCAAGGAGTTCGCTGGAGGCGATGCGCCGGCCCCCAAGGTTGCTCCCAAGGTCAAGGCGCCTGTGAAAAAAGCCTCCAAAGTTGCCACTAAGCCCCCACTCTTTGAGTTTGACAGCTCCGGACACAACTGGAAGGTCGAGGTGAGCTAGTTTGCTGCCACTCCACTGAAGATGCGAGGATGCGAATATGCGAACAGCAATGCGGAGCCGCTCAGCAATGTGAAGATGGATGCGAAGCCGCTCAGCATTATTTTTGCTCTTCTTCACCTCAATTTACACGGTATCTCTGAAAACTCTGACAACTCTGACAACTCTGACGACACTCTTACAACAACTCTCTCTCTCACAACTCCTTTCTCATCGCAGTATCAGACCAAGGAGACAAATCCTAATGGAGGTGAGCATGCTAAGCGGACGATCCATCTAAGCGATGGCCAATTCCAATCGCTGTTTTGTTTGTTTATCTTATCACGCTCGTCTTTCTTACCCTCCTCTCTTTGATTTTCCTTGGGCTCCTCTCTTCTTCTCCTCCCTCTCACTTGCTCTCGTGGGTCCTCCTTCCTCACACCTTCCCTTACATTGCAGTGTTGACCGTCAATGTTACGGATCCTAACCAGCGTGTGAGTATCTACAAATGTGACGGAGCCACGATCGACATCCACGGAAAGTGCAAGGCTGTGACCCTGGACGGGTGCGAGAAAACTGCTTGTCTTTTTGATACAGTCGTTTCATGCGTTGAAACTGTCAACTGCAAGCGGCTCCAACTACAAGCAAGAGAGATGTGTCCTGTTGTCTCCATCGAAAAGACGGACGGATGTCTAGTTTATCTCTCGAAGGAGACAGCAGAGACCACCAACTTTGTTACAAGTAAATCCTCTGAGATGAATGTCAACTGGCCGGATGAGAATGATGATATGGTCGAGGCTGTGATCCCTGAGCAGTTCCAGCACAGGCTCGATCTCAAGACAAAAAAAGTCAACAGCGACATCTCTGATCTCTACTCCCACTAAGCAAGATGTGGTGGCCGCCGTAGTAAAATATATAAATAAAGTGTTAAATGGACTCGGAAGGATTGCTGCAGACTTTCATTTCCGCTTCTTGCTCATTTCCAGGGCAAAAAAAACATTAATCTCTTCTTACCCAGGATATTACTTTGTTTTCTACCGATGAACACCAAGCACCATAACGCTGGACAAATAGACAGGTCGTTCAGGAATGTTTCCGAACTCATCGTGATCATCCTTAAAATATACCCCAACAGTCCCTCCCGTAACCTGTGTGACGTCGATTCTAGGTGGTCTCACTACTGTGGCCTCGTAGAAAGAGGTGGTATCAGGATAAATAGCATGAATGATATCACCTTTATTGAGAAGGAGCTTTGGGGAATTATTGTTGGTGTGGCCGTGATTGGCGTTGAAAAATAGTGTCCTGACACGGTCCTGGCTGAGAGCATACTGCTTTCCCTGAGCATCGGCGTCCGCATCCACCAACTTGTACGACCCGTAGTTCCTATCGTATGAGACGACCTTGGCAAGAATCCAGTCACTCTCCTCAACATTGATTGCCACACTTTCACCAACAACAGCGCGTCGAAATCCAAACCTATTCAAATCAACAGGAGGCTCTACAGGCTCACTGCCGACAATGTTCTCAAATCTCCCCCCTCCAAACTCACTAGCCCCATAATCTGCCCCCGCACTTACACCCTGGCCATAGCCAACGTTAGAATCCTGGTTAAAGCTGGAGAAATCTCCGCCTGAGCCGCCACCGCCGTAGCTACTCTGCTGATACACGCCACCTTGTTGTTGTTGTTGTTGTTGTTGTTGCTGTTGCTGTTGTTGTTGTTGTTGTTGTTGTTGTCTCCGCCGTCGCCGTGTGCCCCTCTACCTCCTTTCCACCCTCCTTCCCACCCCTCCCACCCGAGACGACGACCTGCGGTCCCATAAGTCCCCCCTCCCCCGCGTCGACCCGCACGCGGGTGAACGTCCCGCCTTGGCCACCTTGGCCGCCGCCGCCCTCGAACGAGTCGTAGACCTCCTCCGGATCCCGGGAGGGATTCACGATCACCGTAACGACGCACTCGCGGCGAGCGAGGAATCCGAATCGGACGTTGGCGAGGACGTAATTGGAATCGGAACAACCAGCGTCGTTTGCGCAAACCACCACCGTGGCCTCGGGTGGCGGTGAGGTGTTGGTTAGCAGCACGGACGGATTGAATTTTCGAACCAGTCGGGGCTTGGGGAGGAGGGAGGAGTCGTCGTGGGGAGACTGTGAAAGAGACCTGGCGACAGCTTGCGAAGGTGCGACGGAAACGGACGGGTGTCCCAGCGTGTTCATGACCCCCGCCAGTCCCGTGCCACCGTGACCGTACGCGACGCCCGTTTGGTGGGAGGGGGCGGTGGTAATTATTATCGGGGGGGCAGAGGGACGGGCGGAGGACCCGGAACGAGAACGGGAATGGGAACGGGAACGAGAACGGGGGGAGGAACTGCCAGAACCCATGATGGAGGGGGTAGGGTCACCAGAACAGACAGGAAAAGATTGAGGCGAAGGGGGAGTAGTATGTGCTATGTTCTTTTTGGGGTGTCAGATATAATAATATGATGATAACACATATTCCTCAGGATGACAATCTAAAGTTCTTTTTTTGAAAATTCCATTCGATTCATTTTTCATTGAAAATGGACCAAAGTTTAGGGACAAAAAACTAAACAAACTTAAAACAAAACAAGTCAATCTAGGTGTAATTACACCCTCTTCAGCAATCACCACTTGGCGGGGACAGGTTAGGGTTAGTGAAAATTATATGAATGCTTAACAAAGTCCCTTGGAGAGCAGTCAGTTAGTCCAAAATCCAAAATCCAAAAAGTAATTGATTGACTTAGGTTTTGTGGCCAGGGGTGGTTCCAATGGGTTCCAATGAATCCCCAGTGAGTTATCAATCCCCAGGGAGATCCAATGAATCCGCGCGTAGTTCCAATGAATCCTCACAAAGAACTGGAAGGAAAAAGTCGATTAGGTCACAAAAACTCAATCTGGTCTATAAGGACCTAACAATCCAATTAATTGAGGGCTGCTCCAAGTCCCAGAATGATAACCTGGAGTTGGTGAAAGAGGAGTTCGAGGCGCGGAAGAAGGAGATTGAAGATGTCTTGGAAAGGTGCCCTCTTTTTGAGGTTATACTGAGCCACATGATGTGCAATTCTCTCTGGCTCTCGCCCAAGTCCCTGGACATGGGAAGAGTGAATGACCCGAAAGCCTGGACGGTGGAGGACTGCGAGACCATCGGACGTAGCGTCTCGGCGTTTCTCTTGACATCAGCCTCTGCCGAGGCGGCATTTGACGCTTGGCAGGGAGAGTATACTGGACTCAAATTCCTCAGTGAGAAAAAAATCTCAGCTTTCAAACGATCCGTTATGATCCCTTTCATGCAGGTGAGTGGTTGGTGGCGAGGCAATGCTTACATTTAATTTAGCTAACATGAATTATGACACATATGAATTATGAAATCTTATCTTGGCTCTGCAGCACCTGATGGAGAGCAGCTTGTATGGGACTATGTTCCGTGTTTGTGCCGGGGCTGTCATCAGTACGGTCGATGTGATGAGCGACATCTTCATCATTCACAGGTATTTTGTGCAAGATATAACCGATAAAGCATACTACCTGCTTGCGTTGATTAGTTCGAACATTTTCCTGCAGCTTTGTATTGTCGGCGTCAAATACTTCAGGAAGGGGGCCTGTGTTATTACGAAGGAAGTTTTGTACACCCTGTCAAATTTTCGCCCTATCGTGGATGCATACCGTATTACAACCAATACTGGAGGGGACGAAACCAATTCGTTCTCGTCTCTGCAAGAAATGGTGATGAATAAGGGTTGTGAACTTGCCACCGAATCAATCTGTGGGTGCATCTTGCAGTGCTACGGTGAGTTGAATGCGTAAAAGCGGAAAGTAAAAGCTAGCTAGTTATTCGGGGAACGGGAGGGGAAATGAGCGCTAACCACACCATTGTAATCTTTAGTCTACCTGTTGCAGCCAGAATTGGCTGGGTCTTTCGCCCTTTTCTCCATTGCCATTTCATCCCTCACTACAGGGTTCGTATCTGCGCTCATGTCTTATGACATGGATGTCGATCCTCATCATAGAGAAAACCAGCCGGGCCACTACGGCTTCCTGCCGCAAGTCAACAGTGATCGCGGCAAGGCGTTTGTGCTGATGATTGTTTTGTCGACACTGCACAATTTGTCCCGCTCCTTCGGTTGCGCGTTACTTTTGGTTAACAGCCCACTTGTCTTCATGATGTCTTATGGTGGAGAATTATTGATCTACTTGCTCAACAAAATGGCTCATAGTGACTACGGCTTTTGGGGAAAGGTTGACGGCAAGTTCACCTATTTCTTCTTAAGTTTTTTTTACAGAGTCTTCGTAAAGGTTATCTTTGACTTCAGCGGATGTATCCACCTGCGCCATCCATACGAGCTCGGTGGTCGTGCCTTTTCTATTTTGATGTTATGGGCACAGATACAACCAATCTTGACTCTGATTTTTTTTGGAAAGGGGGACAGAATTAAGGTTGACACACAATTCATCAGTGTTTTCCTTCTAGTGTGCTTCTTTCTGTGGATAATTTCTTACACCTACTTCCTTACTAGAGTCATCAACAAAGAGTATATTAAGACTTTTTTCCATAGTCGAACCGGTGTTGGTTACTCGATTGAGCTTTTCCTCAACAGCGAAAGCGACAAGCAGAAGTTTGATGTGGTATTCACCAACCACAGAAGTTACACAAATCGCGTCAAGGAAGACATCAAAATTTGGTTGGAGGAGAAGTTCGACGATTGGGTTGAGGAAGAGCCAGATTGGTTTCAACCTGATATCATTTGGCTGGATCTTGTACCAGATTTAGAAGTCGTGAAAAGATATATTGAAGAACGCGAGGAGAGGAGAGAGGAAGAGAGCAAACGCAAGAAATCGTATCGCGAGAACAGATCGTCTCGTGAAGACAGAACGTCTCGCGAGGACAGATCGCTTTCCAATGAAACTACGGGTAGGGCTTCAGTAATTTTAAATGCCGTGTCTGGGGGAAATAAATCGACTGTAATGCCTGTAGAGCGGGATCCTGAATGTGATCCAACCCCCACTATGAGAGAAAATAGGAACAAATAGATAATATATTCTTCCCCAAACGGACAAGGAAAGAATTTATGTTTGAATTTATTGCAAAAAAAAACTTCTTTTTTTTGGTTGTTCAGTGTTTAGTGTTAGGTAAAACAATACAGAGGGGAAAAGTGGAAAGACACTCTTCAAATTCTTTCTCGTTTAATAAATCATGTCGTTCTACGCTAAATTCAGTTGTTCTGCTCCATATTTTTCATCCTTTCCCTTCTCGCCTTAGCTGCCCTCACTCTTTGGATTGCCGTCTCATTCGGTTTCTGAGGTACCTGATTGTGAACATTTCTGGTTTCTTCGACCGCGGCTGCAGGAATTGGAGAGACGTTTTGTGCGTGCTCACTCGGAGGCGGTATGTCCCTATTTTGCATCTTGAATGCCAGGTCTCGGGCGGACGTTTGATCCTTTCGCGCGTGCTCACTCGGAGGCGGTATGTCCCTATTTTGCATCTTGAATGCCAGGTCTCGGGCGGCCGTTTGCTCCTTTCGCTTCTCCTCTTTTATCTGCCGTATCCGCTCCTCTCTCGCAATCTTTTCCAAGATTTGTCGTTTCACCATCTCTGCCTCTTTTTCCTCCTTCGCAAGGGCTTCTTTTTCCCTTTCCGCAAGTTCCGCTTCGTCCTCCTCCTCCCTCTCACGCTCGGCAGCCTCTATTTTCATCTTCCGCTCCTCCTCGATCAACTTGGTCAGTTTGTCCTGGGCGCTGTCTTCCCTGACAAGCGATAGAGCCTTGACGTTTGCGCTCAAGGTTGCACTTGATGGTCTGAGAAGAGGCATTTTCTTAATTAGCTTTTGCTTTTTCTTCAACGTCCGCAAATCTTTGTTCGCCTTCAAATCCCCGGCGTCTGCACACTGCCCCAGCAACTCCTCGGCAGCGGCAACGTCGACATCGCAGCCATCTCCACGTAGCTTTGCTTTGGCAAGATTGTAGGTTGCACTAACATGACCGCAAGAGTGAGCTTCGGTTAGATACTTTATAGCGGCAACGTGATCTTTCCTCTCCTTCGCAATTATTGACAGATTAAATTTGGCTTCGCTATCCCCCTTGGCACTGGCATGCTGTAGCCATTTCTCGCTTTCGTCGCGAAGCTGTTCGGATATGTAGTTGTTTGTTGATATAAGCTCGCTCTCTTGTCTTAAAAGTACGCTGAGATTCACAGCCGCCTTCACGTTCCCCCTTTCTGCTGACGCTCTGTAGTAATCAGTCGCTGTCTCCCGGTCATTATTGTGTTGATCAGCAATCACCCCCAAATTGAACATGGCACCCGCATGTTCACCCAGGTCGGCAGCCTTCTTCAGGTACATGACTGCAGAATCTACATCGCCGAAGTGGTTTCGCATTATATTTCCCAATTGAAATTGGCTCGCTGATAGTCCGACACTAACACCACTATTCTCATCATTCTCTGGATTGGCTGCAAGTTTGTACCAGTGTACCGCCTCTTCGATGTCAATCCGAATCGTGCCATCCTTTGACCCTAGTTCATATATACACCCGAGGTTGTGTGCGCTCTCAAGATGAGCAGGCGTCTGCAGCGCCAGTTTCTTCCAAATTGAAACAGCTTCTTCGAAAGAGAGACGCTCACAGAGATCATTGGCCTCTTGGAAGAGTTTTTCGATCTGCTGACGATAACGAGGTGGTGACGGAGTGAATGAGTGCTGTTGTCGCTCGACTGCGCCCTTTAATGCGCGGGGGGTTGACGTGGAGTTGTGCTTCAGCATGCTGCGCGGAGGGGAGAATTTTTTTAAATCAAAACTGAGTAGATCTTTGTCAAAAATTCCGACTACTTTGGGGTAGGTGACTGGAGCAAGTTCACTTGATCGGTCGTCGGGGCAAAACTTGTGACCCCTATGGATTTGATGATGATGAGTTGGGTGTAATTTTACAGGTGCCAACCAAGTTTTTGTTTTTGCCAATTTTTTCTATTGCTCATCTATTTGCCAATAGCAGAAGTGTCAAGGGGTGACTCCAAGCCTTTTGTCCTCTATAATATTTTAGGACGACTTCTATTAGCTTGATTATTCCTTTAAAAAACCTTCCAAAGTTGTTAGGATCTCAGTTCTCTTGACATGCATCAAAGCAGCATGTTCATCTTGATGGGGGCATTGGTGCCACTTTTTGTTTGCGGCTCGTACCAGTGTGGAACACACTGTGATCCACCAATGGACTGTGGCCCAACTTCCCCTGATAGTCCTTACAACTGGATAAAGGACACAAGCCTTGAATCAGAAGTTATCGATAACCGCATTCCAGTCATTCCAGATCGTGTGACGGTCGACCTCAGTCTCCCTCCCGCGAAGCGATGGGTTGAGGTTGGAAAACAGTATGCAGATAAAGCCGACTTGATCATAGAATATTTTGACGATATGCTCCCTCACCCCGTGGTCTTGGCCATTGACAAGATTGCTTCCCATCTTGTTGGCTACAAAGGTTTTGGAGATTTCGGTGAGGAAATGAAAGGCTACGCAGAGGGACTAGGAATCGATCTGGGATATGTTGTTGCCGCAAACTTGGTTTATCAGCTCGAGTCTGTGGGCAACACTTGCGACAGCTGGAACAACACAGGTCCTACGGGTATGTGTGATGATGATGATTGGTCACCTTCGATGAAAAAGGAATCAAATGACGCCGATATTGTTTGGTACGAGAGTGAGCACTACAAGCGTACAAATACTGGGAAAGTAAAGACCGGAATCTGTACTTCTGTTGTCTCAAACGAGGCAAGCAACAGCAAGATTATTCATGGGAGAAACTTGGACTGGAATTTGGAGGAGTCGCTTCGAGCTTTGATCCTAACTGTCGACTTTGTTAGGGGTGAGGAGTATTTATATACCGCAAGCAGTATCATAAGCTTCGTGGGTATCCTAAATGCGATGAAGCCGGGGGATGATGGCTTCTCGTTCAGTATGGATGCCCGCTGCCAAGGCGGAAAACTTTGGGCTAACCTGATGGAATCCCTCGCCAAAGGTGCAATGACGCCCTGTCAACACTCAAGAGTCGTCATGGAAAATTCCAATAATTTTGACGAAGCCTTGGCGAACTTTGGATCTGGAGACTTAATTGACGATGGTTATTTCATAGTTGGAGGAGCAAGGCCTTTCGATGGAGCAGTCGTCACGCGCGGGCGGAACCGCGTAATCGACGTGTGGAACATGGATGAGACTGATGAGAAAAAGGGTTGGTATCGCCTCGAGACAAACTATGACCACTGGAGCGGAGTTCCAAGCGCTGACGACCGACGAACTCCCGGTTACAAAAATATGGAGTCGGTAGGCGCTGAGAATATGGATGAAGACAGTATGCTGGCAATCATGAAATCATGGCCAACATATAATGAACACACCGATTTAACTTGCGTTATGAACGCAAAAGAGAATTACTACGATTGCATGTGGTGGTCGGATAATAAATAAAATAAGAATACCAAGAAGAATGAATTGTACAAAAAACCATTGCTTCTCGTTTTTGTTTTTTTTTCTTCGTAGCAATCATCTTGTTTTTTTTCGTTTTTTTTCTACGTCGTCAGGTTTGTCAGTAGCGACGATAATATCCTTAAAAATGAGGATAAACATGACCAGGAAACCTCCATACCTAAGGTAATTTTTGTTGAACTCGCTGTTCACCTCCACTTTGCCAAAGCTGATCGCGTAGAAGCGTTTTGAGATGGAGGTGATTTTTGGCATCTGAAGTGACACGGTGCCATCTTCAGATGAATACGAATCGAATGTTGAGGGCTTATCTCTATCGATTACGATTTTCTCCAACTTGACATTAAGACGGCGACCCCGGGCACTCCTGTCAACTTTTGAGAGATCAGAAATGAGTTTGTTTGCGTGAGCAAGCTCATCAGAAATAACCATACAGTTCGGTTCAAGGGGCTTTTCGGTCCACCAATTCACCGCAAGCATTCTTCGGGTAGATCCCGGGTCGTCGAAAGACATCTGTCCAACCACTCCATGACGTAGATCTCCTCGAAATATGATATGGCGATTTTTTCTCGGGTATGAAAGGATTTGCCCTTCTCCTTCGATCAAACGAGGAGGTGGATATTCAACTGTTTGGTTGAAAATCAGCGTCGGCGCGCCGACATCAGTGAGATACGTCACGGTTGCCAGCAGTGGAAACTTGTAGCGTTTGTTTTTAGCGGCGAAAGCCTCATCCTTGTCAAAATGAAATTGCATTGAATCGTTGCCACCACGTTTCTGGGACCAATACTCGGCGCCAATTATTTTCCTTGTTGTCGATGTTTCATAAAAAATTGAGGCGTTCGCCAGCTCGTAAAGCTGCGTTATTGCAAGCTCTATGTTATTTCTGGGGGAGTCCTCCAATGGAAACCAATATGTGGTTTCATATTCACTAGATTCTTGGCCATCGTCTTCATCCTTCAAGACAATTTGCGTTTCCCTAAGAATACCTGAGAATATGTCAGGTGGAAGCACATCATCATATGCTCTGGCCAGAGGGTGCGATGGTATGACTGGCTTCTCATTGCTCAGGGTGGTTGAGAATGTAAGGGAAAAAAGGAGAAAAAGTGGTAGTGGTCGGCTCATTGAAGGTGTGTGAACATTTTGTCTTGTCTTGTTTTTATTTTACGCGTGAGGGATGGGTGGGTGGGGGGTAGGGAAATTTTATGTTTTGTGAACGTCTCATCCCCTCATCCCCCATTAAATTCATGTTTTTTGTAGATTTTTATAGCCAAGCTTCCCCTTCCTCCTTTCTTTACAGATTATGTCCACCTCAAAGCCAGCCCTCCACCTTTACCGTGACTGTCTTCGAATGATCGCACACATTTCTCCCGGTCACTCCCCTAAATCTATCGCATTACGGGCAACGATTCGCAGTGAGTTTCTGAAGAATCGAAATGCTACTGGGGAGGCTGCAGAGGCTCTCAAGGGAGGAGCGGTTAGGGGGCTGGCGAATTATTTGACGATGATGAGCGTGAAGGGAGATGCTGCTTCCGCCGGTGGAGGGGGTGGAGGGGTAAGGAAGAGGGTTGAAGAGTATGAAAGGCGAAGTGTTGAAGAAATGCGAGAGCCCAAGGATAATAAATAAAGAAGACTGCCGACTGATGGCCGCAGAGTGGTAGCAGCTCGGCTGAGAATGACTGACTGTGTGTAAAAAATGCAGAAGAGATTGTGGAAAGAGGTCAGGTAAACCATAGTGATTTGCTGAATTGTAGCTAAAATAAAGGGACACCCATCGTATTATATTGACGGAAGCAAACGACGAAGAAATTATTTCGAATACAATTCAAAAATACGCCCCCCCACCCCACCCCACCCCTCCTCATATCAAGAACAACATCAGTAAATGTAAAATCCGATCAGCCACATTGCATTAAATTTCCGTACTTTTAGTTATATATTTTCGAACTACATTCACTATCCTGTTTCAGTGTATAACTCTTGCCGACTCGAAAGCTTCTTCCAAAACCAGGGGCAGGTCGTCTTCGTCACCATCATCACACCCGATGCTGATTCTCAGCAAATCCCTCCTGACCCCCAACTTTTCCACCTCTTTGAGTTCATTATAGTGTGCCAACATTGTGTAGGGCATACACAGGGAAAAATTGGTACCAAGACTTGGACCCTTGCACATTCTCAAGGCGTCGTAGAAAACAGGGGTATTTAATCGCTCTCGAGAGAGACAAAAACTTACAAGACCGCCGAAACCCACGCCTGGCGACTCTTTCCTCAAATACTTGTCAAAGATACCGCCACCATCACAGTAGTAAACATCATCGACCAATCCAATGGCCTTCTTCGACCGCAAATATTTGACCACCTTGGACGCCTTCCTATTTATTTCCTGCTGTCTCTCTCCATAATCCTCGCTATTCCGCAGCAAAGTTGTGACGTCCGAGTGATAAAGCGCGGAGTTGTTCTTGGATTTCTCATCCTCGTCCCCCTCCATGACCCTCTCCAAGCCCTCCCCGTGTTCTCCCTTGAGCACAATACAGCTGCCAGCTATTACATCGGACGCTCCGCTAAATAACTTAGTCAGACTCGTCGCCACCATGCTTACCCCTCCACCTTTCACCTTGGTAAGGTCGAGGTTATGAAAACCCCCAATTGTGTCATCGACTATCAGTGGTATGGAGTGAGAGGTAGTGATTTCTGACAAAGCGCAGAGGTCGATTGTCTTTAGTAGTGGGTTAGTCGGAAACTCAGTTATCACGCAAGAAACAGAAGAACCCCCCCACTTCCTAAGGGAAGCCGCAAGTCGCAGGATGTCCTCTTTTCCCCCGTCGGGGTAAAACTCGTACTCGCCCGATAAGTTGAGTCCCTTTTCCTTCACTATTTTCAGCGTGTCCAAGTATGGGAACCCAAATACTATAATCTTTCCGCCGGGGCGGAGTGCTTGAGCAGCACGGAAAGACTTTGAGATAGAGGACATTCCGCTTGGACAAAGATGTACTCCCTCACTGTTTGGGTAATAAGATCGGATACGGTTTTCAAGCTTCTCGACGTCTTTCCATATGTCTGCGGACTTCTTTTCGTATTGGGTGGTGTCTTCAGTGCAGTCTGGAGCGGTATTGGAATTGCCACAAATAGCTTTAATCATCTTCAGGCAATCCTCTGCCCGACGACTTGACACAATGTCCCCTACATGCTGCCACACCTTGCGTCCTCTCTCTGCCATTTTGGCATTCTCCCCCGGAAATGTAACGGCGTAAACTCCACAGGGGAGGGCTGACACTCGGGTTAAATATTCGGGGTTCATGTTTGATAATGGACCAGTTATATAGCTGCGTGCACGGAGAGCAGAAGTGTAGCTCGGGGTGAGTAAAACCCCACGCTCGTCAATGCCTTCAAGCTCAAGGACATGCTCCTCAATGCGCCGGACGGTGGCGCAACGGAAAAAACGCGGATAACCACTGCGCAGTAATCGCATCGTTGAAATGTCAGCCTCCTCATAGCCGATTACAGAAGACCAGGATGGGAGAGAAACGGAAATTGAATGATGGTCAGACCAATCTGTTTCCTCTTCTGTTCCCGCATCTTTTTCTTTGAGAGAATGGCAGTTGGTATGACGACGATTGGAGGTGCTCATTGGTTCAGAATTTAATGAGGTGACAGTATTTGTCTCAGTTATTGTCTTCAACAGCAGTGGTGGGACTGGGAGAGGGACTCCGACAGGATAAGTTTCTGTCGGATGTGACGGTAGCGGAGTTAATGGTCTCACTGTTCGTGATAGAGACGATAGGACTCGTCGTGGAATCGATGTCGCCATTAGAAGATGATGACAAGGATTCCGGTAGTGACATTGATAAATCGTCATCTGATCCCCTTCTGCTCTTCCGTTTCAGAGGGACCTTCTGGAAGGGCCTAAATAGCAAAGGGAACAGCTCCAAAAATAATTGAAATCCCTCTCATCAGCCATCGTCGAATTGAATGGGAAAAAATTCCTAATACCTCTTTTAGCAATCTGCTGCTCGCGTCGAAAAAGGAGCACACCAGTATAGCTACACACTCTTCCATCTGCTGCCGGGTTTAAGCACGATAACCACTGCGACACGGTGTTTCTGATGGTCTGGCACAAGGTATAAAATTGGGCAAAGATAGCTATTGAAGAAGGCACACTTTGTTGACGTTTCGCCAGGTAATATTCTCTTTCATCAGAGGGGTCAATAAGTTACGGCTGCAGAGGGACGGAAGGATTTAGCGGACATCAGCCTCCGGATGTACAACGGTTAAGGCAAAACACTTGGTCTAAGGTCTGAATTCTCTCCTCCCTCTAATTAAACTTACTGCCACCTGCTTAGTTAATCATCAAAAATATACGCGCTGGTATTTCTCTCAGTAGGAGAACCGTTATTTCTCCCGTTTTTCACTTGGAAGTTGTGCCTGCCTTGCCCTCCACCTCCCTTAGTTTTGTTGACAAATTTTTGCGCAGCATAGATGCTGGTGGAAAGTCGACTTCCAGTAACAGTGGTGTTACTCCCTCCGTTTCCCCTGCCGATGCCGGCTTGCTGGAGTTGGTTCTGGATGATTAGCTTACTATCAGCAAACAACTCTTCGATGCTTTTTTGTGTCGATTGTTGCAGCTGCTGCTGCTGCTGAGCCTTCTTTTGCCTGGCGATTGAGCTCGCGACTGCCTTATAATTATAACTGCTGGCTGCTTCTTCTGCTCCTCTCAGACCGCCCTCGCCTTGTCTCTCCTTTCCTCTTGCATTTGCACTGACGCTGACCCTTGTTGCCATGTTAATGATGTCCTCGAATCCGTCATTCCTCTTACTATCCAAAAATCCACTTTCAGTCAAGTCTGCGACCCGAATTTTGTACTGCTCAACATTTATCTTCTCTCTCCTCCCGCTCGCTGCTGTGGGCGCTGTGGCAGAAGTAGGCCGGGTGAAGCTCTTGGACTTAGTTCTATCGTTAAATAGCTGCGCGGTCGTATCGGCAGCAGAAGCGCGTTTTTTCTTGAACTTATTTTCGCTGCCGTTGCTGCTGTTTATGTTGTTCTCCACGGCGCTGTCGTTGCTGCAACTGCTCTCGCTGCGAGCTGCTCCAACTCCTACATTCACACCAATGCCATCTTCTCCCCCCGTTGCACTCGCGAGCAATACAGCTAGTTCTTCCTTCATCCTATCGGCGCTCTGCTTTCCTAAGGGCATAAGCCACTTTATGTTGCCTGCCTCCTCAGACTCCAGCTCAACAAGAGGGCACCTTGCCGGGGCGCAGTTAACACCCGGTACAAGTACAATAGCAGGTGCTCCCTCGACAACTAACTCGCTCGCACCTCCACTTATCCTATCCAAAACGTTGAAATAACTCTTCTGCTGCTGCGATTGGGGCACTGTAGATTTACCGGCCCTCTCAATCTTCGACATCAAGGCTTCCGCCTTCTTTTTCACAGACTCTTTCTGCTTCGATGAGCCGTTTTCAAGCAAGTGGCTTGTCTTCACATACGAGCTCCTCCCATAAATCAACCATGCGCATAGCAGAGCGTTGTTAAAACGAGGAGACTGAAAGTACCTCAAAAAGTGGGAGCACGTCTCTGTATTCGGGAAAAGACGTGTAAAATGACCCCTACGGGAGTACTCATCCTCCAAATCGTATATCATCTCCCAATCCTCGTCACTCAAATTACCTAAATTTACCGTCTCTGGACGATGGGGGTTCTTCCTCCACAAATCCTGAAGCATTCTTCCGCTGGAATTCTTTTTGATGCTTTTATAAGTCCCAGCCATTCGCATGGCTTTCTCATTAGCTTTCTCAGTTTTCAAAGCACTCTCATCAAAAGGTACCATGCCAGTCAAATGAAACACATCCGCCATGAGTGTTCCCTTAATCTTCTGATCCAAAGGGCTAGAACCCATCAGTGAAGGACTCACATTCACCTCAATCAACCAGGGCTTTAATTTTTCGTCCAGGAATACGTCAAAGCCAAATAGCTCGTAGCAGCTCCCGGGGTTCTTTAAATGTCTATGAATCTGTGGAGCAATCTCACCCTCAGCCGCTATAAGAGTCTTGACTATCAAATGCTTGGTTGCAGTCTGTACCTCCCTTACTTTGTCCGTCCCCTCAGCGTGAGACAGAAACCTCCAGAGCGCGCTCAGACTCCACTTACTACCCTCCATATCACTGTTGTTGTCGCTTGTGGGCGGAACAAAATGCTTACTTTTTTTGTTGACAGAATAATTGGTCAAATGAGCAAACCGACTGTTGAGCTTCTTCATCGTATACTGGTGGGTTGAAAAGCGCGCCAATCCCTCCTGGAAAACGTAGCACCTCAGCGGATCAAAGGAAGTGCAGAGGACGTAAACTCGGAGGTCGAACTTCTTCCCATTGATCAGATAAGGTTTGTGTAAATACTGCTGCATCACACACGGCTTGTCTTTAGGGACTGTATTAATATTATTCTTGTGAATGAGTCGGATGCCCCTGCCGCAGGCACTTGCAGAAGGCTTGATGATGAAAACCTGGTTCTTGTCCTCAGCTTGTCTTCTCCAGCTGTTGTACTCGGTGGGCAGTATCCAACCAGCAGGTATTATATCAAACGCATCTGACGGGACCCCCGGCTGACCCCCTACCGCCCGCTTCGCTCTGCCAATGCAACGCATCAATCGATCCTTGCGACCAATGCACCATGAACCAGGGAAATGATTGACCTTTTGAAACCTATTTAGCCGCTCAAAGCCTTCCGTCGTCGGGTGTTTAGTCCAAGCAGCATTCCACTGCACACCTGATAGCTTACGTCGGAAACCAGCGCGAATAAATGCATTCTTAATGCAGTTACGTTCCCACTGTGATTTGTAGAATATCTTTCGACCAGCCAAATCCTCCACGTAGTAGTCAGCTCCGGGACCTTGGGTGCGAGGGGACCGTATGATCGACAGATCTCGCAGGGCTAATGGGTAGTCAAAATAAATCGTTGGAGGCCTGTGGGGGAAGATGGAAGGGACACACCGGACTTCCCCCCGGACTGGTTCAAGTGGATCCACCGCATTGTCTGCTGAGTCGTCCTCCGAATCACTTTCTCCAGCGGCAACATCCACACCATCGACATCATCGGCTCTGTCTTCATCCTCGGCTTTGCACGTACCGTCGCCGCCGTTAACAGCGTTATTATCTTCCTTTGATGCACCATTAATCTTTGAGTCTGAACTTGCATGTGCTGTGATGGGATCTGCTGTTTTGTTGATGTCGGCAGCCAGTAAATTTGGATTATTTGTAAGATTAAGCGATTTTGGTAGTGTACGAACGGCGCTTAATGCCGAGCCGGCAGTCGTTGCTGTTGTAGCAGTGGTGGCAGAAGAAGCTAGGAGGCGGTGATCATCATCAGGATCCATACTTTGGGGGGGGAGGGGGCAGAATTAACAAGAGAAATTACGTCTTGGTAGTAGTGGTAGAGTAGACAGATAAGTTTAAAAGCTATCCATACAAAAATCTCCTTAAAATTACTTTGAAAGCAGCACTTGCAAAAACATGAAAAGTCAAGTCTTAAAATCCCCAGCCACTTCACCACGTTCACTATCCCCAAAGAACCAACTTGCATACATCGCTGGTGGGCCTATGTCGGAAGAACCAGTGCCGAAGAAGCAGAAAACCGATGAGAATGAATGCTCAATTTTCTTCTCTACTCCCGTAGATCAAGAACCTAGTCCAACACAAACAACATCAGATAACAACAAAAGTAGGGAGTGGCTGAAGTTTGACAAGGACAAGGGTCGTCGCAAACCACGCATCGGTGCGGAGTTTCAGGCTGACATCCCCTCTATTCAGGCAGAGTCTTTTGAAGACAACGACAATAGAGACCCTAGTTGATGTTGATGTTGATGTCAATGAAAATAGGAAATGCAGAACAGGACAAGTTTACTAGCTAAAGACGCGCTAATTACACATTTCATACAAGTATTTATTCATGGCCCGCCTATATGTCGATGTACTGTCCAAATCGCTCCACAGTGACATCTTCTGCATCCTTCATGCATTTCCGCAATGCCTCCTCGCCCAACTTTACCTCCAAGTTTTTTTTCAGCACTCCCTTCTCGATCTCTTGCTGCGCTAACAGCGCGAGAAGATCTTCGTGCTCACTCTCAAGTTCATGATAATCTTCCCGCAAGGTGGTTAACTCAGCAAAAGCAAGATTGTTGTTTTGAGGTGTTGCCATGGGTGTTGCCATCAGTTTGAGCTCACTCCGTGGTGTTATGTCGCCTACGAAGTTACCATTACCGTTATTGTTATTCTCCCTCATATTCATGACCTCGCTCTTCAACAAATCGCGCTCTCTCCTCAGCTCCCCAATACCAACCAACTCGGTCTTTTCCCTTTCGCTCCCTGCAGCAAAATTTTCTTCGATTTTCTTCCTAAGCTCCATAATGGTCTTCTCCTGCCCCATGTTGAGGAGTTGGGTCTCCCTCAATTGGGCATTAGCGGCCTTTGTTGCTTCTCTTTCTGCAATCATCTCCGCCTCTCTTTTACCGGCTGCTGCAGCGACAGCTTTTCGAACGCGTGTATCCATCGAGGATGATATTTCCGCTGCGTTTTTCAGCAAAACCGATTTCTCAGCACGGAGCCGGTTGATCTCGGCTTCCTCCTGTTGTTGACCTCCCTTATTTGCCTGCTTTAGAGTTTCTACCTCGCCCTGGAGATCAATCATTTGTCGCTGCAATGCATCCTTCTCCTTAATTTCCACTTGCAGATGCTTCCGTAGTTCCCTGACCTCAGCCAAATGCTCGCTGCTCATTTCATTCCTTTCGTTTTCCAGATTCGAAATTCGCGTCTTTAATACGGCATTCCCCTCTTCATTTCGCTCTTTCATTCTCTCCCTACTCTCAACAAGGTACTTTTCGTCGCTTTTCAGTCCATGTATCTCCCGTTCCATGACTGAAAGCCTCAGAGATTCGCTCGCCAGCCTTTCTTCTGCAAGCCGTTCACGCTCCTTCGCTAGATCCAGCTCGTCCTTTACTGCTTTTGTGTGAATTTTGAGAGCCTCAAGATCTCTCCTATTTCTGACTTCACAGGTGCTGCGTTCGTCTTCCCTTGCCTTCTTCAGCATTTCCTCCACACCATCGACGCTCGATTTCGCCAAGAACTCCATGTCCCGCCGAAGTTGTCCCACCTCCCGTTCAGCTTTTTGTCTCATTTCCCTCTCTGCAACGATTGTTTCACGTTCGCTCATCTGTTCGTTCCTGGTCTTGACAATCTGCTCTTCCAAAGCCCTTGTAGCAATCTCGGTAGCGCGCTGAGAAACACTGCTATCATTATTCTTCTGCTCCAAGAGAACAGCCTTTTCGTTTAATTGGTTTTGAAGTGTGCTAACCTGGAAAGTTAAATTACTATTGGTCTGATCAAGCGTATCAACCTTTTCTGCTGCAGTCCTCAACTTGAGATCCAGATCCTTGATTTTTTCCCGGCTCGAAGCAGCGCTTTTCGTCAATTCGCTCTGTAGCTCGTTGATTTGGAGCTGCATAGCCTTAGCATCAATTTTCGAGAGTTCAGCGATTTTTTTCTCTTTGTCAATAAGCTCAGACTGGGCGTTAGCTGACCAAGTTTGGAACTCGGAAATGGTCCTCTCCGCAGCGGAGCATTTTTCCTCACTCTTAGCAAGAAGGTCCGTTTTGTCTTGAATCATTTGCTGCACTTCTCTTGCGTGCGCTTCGAGTGACAGGATCTTCTCTTCCAAAGCGTTGCTGTCGCTGTCTCTTTGAAGATTGCGCCGGTGCTGTTCCTCGCGTTCATCGAGAAGATCCTGGTTTTCGCGCTTCAACTCTGAAATAGTTTGCCTCATGTCTGTAGTCGCTGAGGTGAGATCTTTGATTGTCGCTTCGTGCTCTAATTTCTGCACGCTTTCTTCGTTTAGCTTTGTCAACTCGGAAGTAAGCGTCGCGATAGTAGCGTTGAATGACTCAACCTCACTTTGAGCAGAATTCGAGGCTTCTTTCAGTCGCTCATTCTCACTTTTAAGACTAGCAATTATCGTCTGCTGTTCTTTTATGGAGGCATGAGCTTCTCTCGACCTTTCTTCCGACTTTCTAGATGCCTCTGAGAAGTTATTGATCTTATTTTGATGAGCAATCATATTATTTTGAAGTGAATTAATCTGGGCACTACTGGCAGACTTCAATTCTTTAAGTTCAACCTGAAGAGAAGTAATGGCAGCCTCCTTCTCTCCCATCTGCTTCTGAGCTGTCTCTCCCCACACTTGATACTCCTTGATCGCTGCCTCAGCCGTGTCCTTCTGTGCTCGCAGATCGTCCAACTCTGCCGTATTCGCGGTGCTGTTATTATCTGCTGCCTTCCTCAGCTCAACAAGCTCCGACTCCAAAGACGCGATAGCTGCCTCCTTCTCTCCCATCTGCTTCTGAGCTGTCTCTCCCCACACTTGAAACTCTTTGATAACTGCCTCTGCTTTTTCTCTTTTTCGTGAATTTTCACTCGCAATTATCTCTAGCTCTTGAATTTTAGCTCTCAAAACCTCAGCTTCTCCCCCTGTCACCGTATTATTGTCATTATGATTAGTGCTTGTGTTTAAGTCGATGCTCTCTAGCCGCCCCTCGGTCCTCTGGTTTTGTGCGCTTTTCTCCTCACTCAGTCGCGCTATTTCTCCCTCCATAACAATAATTTGATTCCTCAATTGCTGAGTCTCCTCCCCTTCGTCGAAATCAGCTTTTTGTTTTAACTGGTCGTTTGCAGCGCTCAAATCTGATATCCTTGCTTCGGCGATTTTCATCCAGCTTGAGCTTTCTTTGGCGTTTTTCTTTAGTTTTTTTAGTTTTGTTTCGAGGACTCCCTCCCTCTCAACCTTTGATTTCACCTCGTTTTCCAGACTTTCTTTGAGCTCTGTCGTCTTCTTCAGCTCCTGAGATATTTGCTCAATGGTCCGAGTCATTTCTTCTTTCTCGGCCTCCCTTTCTTTTGCCTCCCTGATATCAGACTCATTGTTGTCAATCTCAGTATCGTCGCCGATGTCATTCACAAAAACATCCCCCTCGTTTGCTTTCAGGGCTCGCTCCTGCCACTTTTTGGCTACACCTCGTAATTTCTTAGAGCTGATTTTCTCGGTAGAAAGTAGTAGTTTCAGCTGTCGAATTTCGCTGCTCTGCTGTTTAACAACCGCGTTCAAACCGTCCTCCTCAAAATCTACCTTACCATCATCATCTTCGCCCCCCGTTACCTCCGTAACTATTCGCCTTCTAACATCATCAACTGTTTTTGAGTACCAATCCTTGATGTATTCTAATTCCATCTCGTTTGACGAGAATCCGAGAGCGAAAATTGTGCTCGAAATTTGTCTTGGATGCTCGAGTAGCTTAGTAAAATTGCTGAGGCCGATGCGCTTCCTGATCAACGCAAGTAAGGTGCTCCGTGACCAGCCTGAGTGTTCACCCTGGCCCAAATATTCCAGCCAGATTCCAATTAAGAGCGCCGCGAAGGATTGCTGAAGTGCAAGTAGAGGATTGTTTCCCTCGAAATTTTCACCAACCACTCCTTTCTCCGAACCCTCAAGCAAGTCAAATATACAGACAGTCTCCGGCTTTGATAGCAGCGTCTTGACAGCTGCAGGGCAGCCGATGCACCAGTGGCACATAAGTTTAACCAGTGATATTCGCGATTTTGCATCCTGTGAATAATTATCTGCCCCGGAACACATTTTGTCAAGGAAAATCACGATGGTGTCCTGCAGGTGGGCTGGTTTTGTCTCAATCGCAGAGGTGCCTGGTATTCGAATGAGCATTTCTTTTGCCGCTTCGCCGCCAGACTCAAGCAATGCACCGAGTGCACCGCATGGTCCGACTATTAGATTCTCTTTACCCCGTTTCAGCATTGGCAACGCAAGACTAAATGAAGCTATGAGCAAACGGGTATTTTAACGCACACGATATTCAAAAACACGAACGGACTTACCTCAGCTTGTCTATCAAAACTTTCGTAACTGGCTCTTTCGAGAGCACGATGCCATCTGCGTCGTCGTCCATAGGTGGTGGAGGGGCTAGGGCATGCAAGATTAATGTGCTGCTCGTATTGGGCGTCAGGATGGTCCGGACAGAAATAATGACGTTCTCAATAATGAGAGGGGTCAGATGGAGTGACGGAAAATTCGTGAAAGCAGCAATTTCGAGCAACCGGTCGATAACGGTTGTATTGTCTGTCACACGGCTGTTCGCCACTTCGTCTCGAACACTGTCGGGAGCATTGTCACAAATGTTGGCCAATAACAACAATGCAGCATTCTGGATTTTTTCAGGTACTAACAACCCATCACGGTTGCTCTCATCAAAGTGGAGTGCTATGTCAATAACAGCTTTAAGGAGGGGCTTATTGCTCGTCAGGCTTGTCTGGCGACTATGCATGGCATTTTGGTCGCCGTTTCCTTCGCATATGCTCTTTTCAATTAAGCTGATCGCCAAGAGCATTATGTTGATCTCCGCTTCCGTCAACTTGGGTCTTGCTCTCTCATGCTCGGTACCGTTGGCGTCATCAGTTCCGTCATCGCCGCCCAAAAGCCTTTTGATATGAGCGTCGTCTTCGTCGTCGATCAGGCCGTTAATCTCCCCGCCGTTACTCAAGAATTCCTCCCCTCTCCTCACATCAAGAAGCTTAGGCAATTGAGTTAGGGTGCTGGCACTCTGAAGCATGAGCATCGCACCATCGTCGAGGACCAGGTTGTTTGCGAGTGTAAGACAGTCACTAACGACTATACTTCCACCCGTGACTCCGCCCTCGTGATCGATAATACTGAAGAGTCGATCAAACCCCTCATTAAAGGCAACTAGTTTCCGGGTTACCTCGCTCGATCTTGTCAAATCAATCATCAGTAAAACGATCTCATTCCTCACACTCTCGAAACATATTTCTGAGTCGTGGGAAAGAAGATCTACGAGACGATTGAGACCGGAGGGGGTCGCTATCAGGTCAGATTCGAATTGATTTGGGCGAATGCGGTGGAGTGTTTTCATGAGGGATACGCAAGTCGTCCGGGCGACAATATCGTGCTGGACATTTACAGGGTCGTAGAGCATGTCGAGTAAGGATGATGTTATTGGCGATGACTTTAGTATGGTTGATGTTAGAGTGGAGAGCTGGTGGCTGTCCCAACTCACTGTCCCTGAGGGTGAAATTATCGACAGAAGCAGGGTTGCCACACATGTGCTGGAAGTGAATTCAAATTTTTGGGAGGGATTAGGGTTAGGGTTAGAGAGAGAGCCAAAACAAATCACGTTCTCAAGTAACACGATGAAAACAGTAAGCATCTTCATTTATGAGGATTTCAACAGCCCAGACAACTAACCTCCCGTCCTCAACATGTAGCCCCCCTCCCCCCAAACCCCTTGAAATGGAATCAGTTTCCTCTCTAATCTCGGTCACCTCAGGCAGTGTGCAACTCGTCAGTAGCATACAGAGGCTATTCACAAACGCACGATCCGCAAACAAAGCGTTCGCCAATTCGAACAGATTATTTGCTTGTGCCTCAAGCTTGTTAACCCCTGTTTCAGGGTTTATTTCATCGTTCACAGTTCCATTGAAGGAAAGTGTGAGAGTTTCGAGAGCAGAGCGAACGTCTACAGAGTGAGTTGCTGAAAGGAGACGGTCGAGGATCAATGGGACGTCACTGGAGTTCATTTTCAATGCGAATTGTTTCAAGCTTGTTTTTACGAATCCAGGCCAGTGCTGAGGGGGGGAAGAGGGTCAGAATCGAAGAAATATTATATATTTGGTGGCGGCGTTGTATTAGTTGCGTGGGCTTGGTCAATAGCGATTTACGATCAGATATTATCGACACAATCAAAGGTTCAAAGGTTTTCCCAAAAAAATAATCGTGTGCTTTGAAAAATGCCAGGAGGTTGCTAGTTTGGAGCACGATCATGACTGATTTCATTGGGGGCTCGAAAGATTCACCCACAGCCGCTGCTGTGGGTGAATCGGTCGACAATAGTATACCAGGGATTATTATTGAAGCGGAAGAAAGTAGTCAGAACTCAAACACCCTCCCCCCCCTCCCCCATTCCTTGGTGGATAGGGTTGATGCACTTTATCCTCGCACGGCTGTGCCAGACTGGTATATGGACGACGCAGAAAATGACGGGAGACAATGGTATTTGGGAGACGCTTCCGCTAATACAACCTCATCAGTAGCCCGGGGGGGGGGTGAACATATACATTTCTCTAATATCGGTGACGATGAAGCTCCTGTTGCGTCGATTGAGTCAAATGTCGACAATGATATACTCACAGACTTTCTTGAGAGGGAGGCTAGAAGCAGTACGGTGTTAAACCTTGGTGGATTCAATAGTCCCCACCACGTTGACTCTCACAAAGTCCTTGGGTCTTCTTTGTGGCCGTTAGAGGTAGATTCTGATTTGAACTGCAGCAATGAGTTGGCCTCCCCTTTTTCTGCTTATACCCCAACGCAAAGGCAGGCTAATCATCGAAAGGTGAGCTCACCTTTAATCAAAACGAGAGGGGACAATTCTTGTTTAACTCGATCTTTATTTTATCGTAGCTCTTGATCATTTTAGGTCTTTTCATTCTATTATTTGGGATGACACCGAGGTAAGGAAAATTTCAGATTCGCCACAGACAAAATGGTGACACTGACACTGACAATGACAATGACAATGACACTGACACTGACACTGACACCACATAGTTTAATCAGCATATCTTCTTGTACTTTTATGAATCGAGATTTGATGCTCGATGAAGGCATGTACATAACATTTTCATTTGGTGTGTGGAGGTGAGACAAGTGAGCGCTAACCCACCCTACTCATTCAGAATCCAGGATCTCCTTTTTTTAGGCGGAGGGAGGGAAGAGGTTGACCTTACTGAGTCTAACCGTTTTTCAGGCACAATTCTTTCTATGGAGCTATCAAAGAGGCTATTGTCGGCGGGAATCAAGGAACCGAATGCGTCCATTACACCAGAGGGGAATGGACTTTCCTGCTCATTTGGAGTCGGGTCTGCACCCTCCTTGGGAACGTTTTTGGACTGATTGGCTGCGCTTGTGTTTGGTACTACTGCTTCTACAGAGAAATTCCAAGAAAAATCTGGCATAGAAGTGCCTTCTCGATGTTTGCTTCTTCTGTGATGCAGGCCTCGTCTTTCTTTCTCTGGGGCAGCCAAATCTGGTACGTATTCAAACTTTTCAACCAAGCTGACGTTTGCTCACGCTAACCACATTCAAACCTAACTGCAGTCGAAATGGTGGCAATTGCTACCTTGGAGCAGGTTCATGGTGGTGCTGTCTTTCTATCGGTGCCTTCTTCTTGGCTGGTCTCCTCATGCATTACAATTTGTTTCTGTACAACTTAATTTTCAAAGACAACGTCACCAAAATGTTTGAAGAGGATAATGAGGATGAGAAGACCGAGGTAGCTATTGACAGAAGTCCATTCGTCCCATCGGACACTAATAATGACACTAACAGAGGAGGAGACCATTCAATTTGTTAGTTATTGCTCTAAATAATATGCACAATAAAATAATAGGAAGCAACAAAAAAATCGGGGCAATAGTATCTCTCGTTTTTAGCGATATTATTACCAGCCTCAAGTTTACCTGTAGCGCTTGAGCTTGAGGTTGTTCCGGTTGAGCCAGGCAGCACGGTAGCTTCCTCCCTTGATGCCATTGGCACGGTGTCCCTTCTTGCGAAGACCACGGGCCTTGCGTCCAGCACTTGTAAGTCCGCGCATCTCGCGGTGCTTGTGGGTGGGGTTAACGATCCAGTTGATGCGGGGATCGTTGCGGATCTTCTGGTGGCTGGGATCTACAAGAATAACCTCGTAGTATTTCATTGTGGCATCCTGGTTGATCCAGTAGCTGTTAAGCACACGCATGTTACCATACTTGCGTCCAACCTTCTCCTCGGCAATGGACTGGATGTTGCGCTCAAATTTGAGCTGCGACACACCCTGGTGCTTGGGCTTACCGTGCACCATACCCTTGGGCACTTGCCTCTTGCGTCCACCACGCCTAACTCCACACCTCACAATGGTGTATCCCTGCTTGGCCTTGTAACCCAACCTGTGAGCTTTGTCCGTCCTGGTGGGCCTGTTGCACGAGACCATCTTAGGAAGCTGACGGTACTCCCAAGCACGGACACGGAGAAGGAAGCGAAGGACATCGCTCTGCTTCTTGCGCCAGAGCTCCTCGACGTATTTGTAGGCACCCATTATTCTTGTTAGAGCAGTTAGTGGTTGTGTGTAATTACCTACGGGACATGATGAGACGTAATGGAAGTGTTAGTTGTGTGTCCAAAGGACCAATTTTTGGTGTGTGCGTGCGCATGGGGTTTGTTCGTTTGCGACTACAAGAGCACATATATGGTACCTTCGTTAGGTTGACTGCCCAGATCCGCATTTATGAAACGATACGTCCACCACAAGATGACCCTGAGGCCTCGCTATCCTCCATCGCAAAGGGATGGGAGCCGCTGTCGAGGCCAATAATACACAATAGTACAGCGTTCAGACAAATAAAACTCGCTCGAGACACCAAAATGGCATCAAATCGGTGTGTGAAAGTTTTTAGCGAAAATCATCGTACTTACCGGGAGAGATGTATGAGACATTGAGTGCCAAGAAAACCTCGGGAAAAAAAGGAGGAGGAAATCTGATACAGCCTCCACAGCGATAATTTATAGTCATAAATCGTTCGCCGCTGCGATCAAACTATAGATTATCCGCCTCCGGCTACTTAAGTGCGGGCTAGAGCCTGTCTTATGAATCCCCTGACAACAGATTTTGTGGAAGGGGTGCAAGTTTTCTTTACCTCAAGGAAAGCAAAATCGCCATGGAGGGGGGAAGTCACGAGGGTCCTGGAGGGCGAATATGTTCAGGTAACTTGGAACTTTGATCACTCTAGCACAACTTTTGTGTGGGCTGCAAGGGGTAGGCTCGCTTTTAAGGACAATCCAACAGTACGAAAAGGGGGAGAAACGAAGGAGGAGTGCTTTACTGAGCTTTCAGATAGTTTTCGTTTGGCAATTGGTGGCAATGAAGGTGACCCATCTCCTTCTGTTGGATCCTTCATTGCAGCTGAGCTTAACGCTCCGTCAGCTGATGTCAGCTTAAACAACAGAAGTACTTTTCTGACGTATGCTGAGGGCGACAGCATTGAATTGAGGAGTGAGATATTCCGAGCATTGGGGCTAGATGACGATAAGGACCAAGATGGGGAATGTCGCATTTCGCCGAGGAAGGTATTTAGGAATGGTGGGGCCAATCACATTGGTATGGGCTCGTGAGAGAAAGCATCTAAGTAAAAAATCAGGTGCATTTCATTTTTTCGACCAACATAAATACAAATGCTGCTCATTTTTTATTTATTTTGCCCTAGAACGCGCTCCAGAAATCCTATTTCTTATGGCGTCGTATTCTCTCTGGTTCTCCTTAGTGACACTCGGCAAAACATTGGAGAAAGCATCTTCGAAATGTTTCCGCTTAATCGTCAATTTTGTTTTCTCCCTGGTCTCTTTGTTTTCCTTTAGGCATGCAAGTCCAGCCTCCCGCAAAAGAGCTGCCATGTCTGCACCACTGTAGCCCTCGCACTTATCATTCCTAGCGACTTCGCCGAGATCTACTTCCTCCGCGATGTTTGCCTTTTTGCCAACTGCTCTCAAAATTCCTTCGCGATCCTCCGGTGTAGGGAGAGGGACGTATAGCAGTTTGTCCAGTCTCCCGGGGCGAAGAATTGCAGGGTCGATAAGCTCAGGGCGATTCGTCGCCGCAATAACGAAAATACTGTGTGTCATTGAGTGGTGTGAGATGTCAGAATATTTCACCAATCGCTACGCGAAATCGATTCGAAAAAAAAAGCTTCACGTACCTCTTCCTATCATCAAGCCCATCCATCTCAGTCAGAAGCTGGTTGACCACCCGCTCACTGACACCTCCGCTCCCAGCTCCATCACTGCCCCTACGCGGGCAGAGACTATCAAGCTCATCGAAAAAAATTATGCAAGGGCTGCTTGCCCTTGCTCGTTCAAACACTTGGCGAACCGCCCTCTCACTCTCTCCCACATACTTGTCCAACAACTCTGGGCCTTTGACAGATATGAAGTTTGCACCGCTCTGGTTACTTATGGCCTTCGCGAGGAGGGTTTTCCCGCATCCCGGTGGTCCGTAAAGCAATATTCCGGCAGGCATCGACAAGCCTAGTTGCTCGAATTTCTCAGGATTCTCGATTGGATCCAGGATTGACAATGTGAGTTCCCCCCTAATCTTCTCCAACGCGCCGACATCGTCCCAGGTGACATCAGGGACAGTCGCGAACCCCTCCCTCTTGCTGCTCGGCTGAACATTCTTCATGGCCGATAAGAAGTCGTCCATGCAGACCTCCATGCTTCCCATTTCTACTTCTGTTAGTTTCTTTCCGAGTTCCCTCCCTATGAAGGCCTCACTCGCGAAAATCCTATTGATGCAGATTGCAGCAGCCTCCTTCGTCAGAGCTCTTACATCGGCACCCACATAACCTGGAGTCTTCCTCGCAACAACCTTAAAATCGACCTTATCACTGACCCTCATCTTCTCGCACATGACCTCCAGAATCTTTTCTCTTGCTTTTTCATCTGGCACACCCAGGCAGATCTCCCTATCAAACCTTTGCGAAAAAAAGGAAGACGGAGGTGGGGGTGAGGGGGTTGGCAGAGGAATGGGGTGCGCTTTCGTAGACAACGTTTTTCGCTTTTGCGACCACGCACAATCTTAAAAACTCACCTCCCTGCTCTCCTTAAACTACTATCGATGGAATCTGGTTTCGCAGTGGCACCTATTACTATCACAGTGCCGCCATCCTTGTTATTCTCCGTTGTCAGGTTGTCAAGACAAGTCAAAAACTGACTGACAATTCGCTTTTCCATGCCTCTCACGTTGCTCCCGTCCCTTCGCCCGACAATGGCGTCAACTTCATCAATGAATAGTATAGAAGGCGCGTTGCTCGAGGCAAGCGAGAATATCTCCCGCACACGCGATTCACTCTCCCCTGATACCCCCCCGATTATTTCTGGCGCGCTCACTTTAACGTATCCAATTTTTCCGCCCATTCTTTCCCCACATTCTCCCACAATTGCCTCGGCGAGGGCACTCTTCCCACAGCCGGGAGGGCCGTGAAGAAGAACTCCCCGGGGAGGCTCAACTCCAAGGTGAGTGTACATTTCTGGGTGGGAGAGAGGATAAGTTATCAATTCTGTCACCGTCTGCAGAATATGAGATATTCCGCCTAGTGAAGAGTACCGCGTGGAGGGGAGAGGGGACAAGTTCAAAGGCTGAGGAGAGGAAGGATTGTTGTCAAACGAAGAGGACGATTGGCCAACTTGGAAGGGTGACTTGCGTTTGATTTTACGCTTTTGGCTTGCTGGAGGTTGTTGATTGTTGCTTGCTGTTTTTGGTGAACTTTCGTCGTTATCCTCACCATCTTGCTCGTCTATGGCATTCTCTTCGCGCTCTCGTCGCTCCCTCGCCTCCTTTTCCTTCACTGTTTGCAACGTGCGCAGATTCCTCTGCATCGAATTGTTAAGCATATTGTTGGACATGGGGGGAGAGGGGAGATCAACGATGTGATCCACGTTGACAGATTTGTTTTTGGCATCCTTTCCGTTCCCACTCCCGTTGCGAGAAGATTTCGTTCGCGGCATGGCGCTGCTAGGAGATGGTGATGGAGAAGACGACAAGGATAACGATTCAATATCCTGCCTTCCTCTCTTCTTCCCCTTCCCTTGGCCCTCGGCACTACCAGGGTCAGTACCAATGTGCTGCAGACCGCTTCTAACTTTGGCTTCTACCACGGCCCTCTCCTTTTTTCTATACTCTCCGTGAGTGTTCACCAAGTAGTCGACTACTTCTGAAACGCTTGGTGGAACACTTGGTGAACACGATTGGCTAAAGACGTCCTTCAGGTATTTTCTTATCTGGAAGATCAGCTTTTTATCTGCTGCTGCTGTTGGGATAGTTGGAGAGCTCATATATCTTTTGAGCTGGGAGGGGGGGGTAATGGTTGGGAGAGAGAGGAGTCAAAAGAGAAAAAAGGTTTGAAATCCCTTATATTTTCTAATTTCTGCTAGCGCACCCCCCCCCCCCCCCCCCCCCC
>ERZ651776.1233-NODE-1233-length-31383-cov-7.070082_pt1 | contig 31383 bp, 18 predicted proteins | sample MGYA00514761_ERZ651776 | MGnify/ENA metagenome assembly ERZ651776
TCGTCGTCAAAGTGGAGGACTTCCCAACACGCACTGTTCGTCCCTGCGTTCTCTGCTTCGTCGTCGTCGTCATCATCACCGATGAAGAGGATGATGATGATGCATCCCCTAAAACGAATCCCAAGAGAAGGATGAATAAAACCGTCGAAAGGAGACGAACGTGTTGTTGTTTCGACCTCCCGAGAGGAAATGAGAAAGACGACGACATCGTGTGCGAGAGGGCACAACGATGATTCGTACGGCAGGTTTTCGCGCGCTCCGTCTCCGCGTCTCTCTCTCTCTGCGTGTAAAGTCTTTTGTGTGGGGAAATTTGAATTCTTTGTGAGTGTTTTACAAGCTTCTTTTCTAGAGTGCGTTTGCTACATGTTTCGCGCGCGTATGTTTTATACCATCGAATTGGAATTACTCTTATTCTGATTATGGCACGTGTAACTCTCCGTGCTCGTACCACCAACCTCCTGGTAATGGGCAGTTGTTGTCGAGGAGGTATTGTACACATTCGGTGTGTTTGTACAAGTGCGCTTGTCGAACGGCCCGATAGTTCCAAGGCGCTTTGGCTGTTTCGCGCAAGTACTTCAAACAGTCTAAGTGGCCGGACTTGGCCGCCAACATACACGCATCTTTGTCATATTCATCATACTTACGCTCAACAAGATATTCGAGTATATGAAGATGACCATTTAAAGCTGCCCAAGCGGCAGTATCAGAATCCCACGGCGCTTTGGATTCTTCGCGTAAGTATTTGAGCATCTCGAGATGACCATTTCTGGCAGCAAACTCACACGCTCCGTAACCGAGAGGACACTTATTTGCAACGCAATACTTTACCATTTCCAGATTACCTTGACGTGCGGCCGCATCAATCGTCCATTCATCGCACTCACACTGTTTCTCCTCTCGTATCCACTTGAGCAACTCGAGTTTATTCGTTTTAGCAACTTGCCAGCAGAAAGATGGTTCGGTCCAGTCACCCTCGTACAACGGTATATGCTCCCACACAAACTCCAAAGTCGATATCGACGACATCTCTCTCACTTTAAACTTCTTTCTCAACTCCGACTTGCGAGATGATCTCTTAATCAACTTTCTCGTCTCCGTATTCACGTCGTACAAGAATTTCACATCGTTCGAATTCAATCTCGGAAGAATGTGTTTGAAACAAACATCGTCGTTATCATTCACGACCAAACCCCACAAAGAATCTCTCTCCCCAACGCCTCCTCTTCCGCGCTTTTTTGCGCGCCTCGTGGTCGCTCCAGACAAAGAAGAACAAGAAGAACGCGTCATTCTTTCTCTCTTTTTCCCCTTGAAAGCGTGGGGAAATTGTGCCGCACTTCTCCACAAATCTCGTCCCCTAATGCACGGACGACGGCGAACACTCCTCTCCGGGCTGTCGCTCCTTCGACAACAAAGGAGGAAGCGTTTTCCCGTCCTCGAGTGTTATTCTTGCCCGTCAGATACTACTCGCGACAGAAACAGTGGTGGTGTTCGGTTCGTTTCGCGACGATGGTGGTCGTCTTCGGGAACATCAACACCAAACGCAGAAGCGGAAACCCGTGTGAGCTTTGCGGAGATGAAATCCAAAACGAAACACTTATACAATCAAATCCCGATCGAAAACGTCCGGAACTTTTCCATCGTCGCACACATAGACCACGGGAAATCAACTCTGGCGGACAGATTGATGGAACTGTGCGTGGCAATCGAGAGTAACAAGACGGGGAAGAGTGGTGGTGGTTCTGTGCCTCAACTGCTGGACAGACTCCCCGTGGAGAGGAAACGAGGGATAACGGTGAAAGCGCAGAGCGTGGCTTTGTTGTATCGACACTCGCGAGACAGAATGGTCGGAAGGAAAGAAGGAAAAGAGAGCGGCGAGAACATGTATAAAGATCCGTCGAAGTGGTACTTGTTGAATTTAATCGACACTCCCGGACACGCGGATTTCAGCTTTGAAGTCTCTCGCTCGCTGAGCGCCTGTCAAGGATGCGTGTTGTTGGTGGACGCGACGCAAGGGGTACAAGCGCAGACGGTGGCGACGTTTTATCAAGCGTTCGAGAAAGATTTGAAGATTGTAGCGGCGTCGAACAAGATCGATTCGCCGTTGGCGGATGTGGAAGGGAGCGAGAGGCAGATGGAGATGATTTTTGGAATTGAGAAAGCGTCGAGGATTTCGGCGAAGAGCGGAGAGAACGTGGGGGAGATTTTGGATAGGATTGTGGATGAGATTCCGCCGCCGCCAATAGCAACGACGGCGGCGGATTCCTCACCGGATGATGGTAATTTTCTTCGAGCGTTGTTGATTGATTGCGATTTCGATAAATATCGCGGCGCGGTCAGCGTCGTCCAAGTCGTCGATGGCGTTCTCAAAGTTGGCGACGCCATCGAGTCGTTTGAGTCGGGGAGGAAAGCGGAAGTGTTGGAGCTTGGCGTGCACGCGCCGGAGATGATGTCGTTAAAATCGCTTCAAAAAGGGAACGTCGGGTACGTAATAACGTCCGACCGCGATGTCAAGGCGCAAAGAGTTGGGGATACGTTATTCAACCGAAAAGAACGAAAACGAGAAGCGGTGACGCCTTTAGTTGGATTCAAAATGGCGAAACCGATGGTGTTTCAAGGGATCTTCCCGTCCTCGGCGGATGATTTTGAGAAATTGCGCGAATCTGTTTCACGATTGACGTTAAACGACGCTTCCGTAGAGGTCTTTCCGGAAGTTTCTGCCGCGTTAGGTCCGGGATTCCGATGCGGATTTTTAGGATTGCTCCACGCGGAAGTATTCACGGACCGATTGCGAGAAGAGTTTGATTCCGACGTCGTCGCCACGGCGCCGACGGTACCGTACAAACTGACCAAAATGTTCAACAAAAGCAACGCGAAAGAACTTATTCTCGCGGATAGCGGTGACAACAACGATGAGCTCGATCCCGACGACCAAAAAATCGAAGGCATCAAATCCGTCAACGTTATCACATCCCCTCTCAGTCTGGAAGCCAACGCCGGTTTACCTCGCGATACGAGAATCCAGGAACGTTTAGTGGAGGCAACCATAATTGTTCCCACTGAATATACGGGCAAAATACTCGAATTATGCAACGAACGAAGAGGCGAAGCCTTGGAACACTCGCAAATCGACAGTCTCCGCGCGATGCTCCGTTACAAACTCCCCTTGGGCGAAGTCGCCTCTGACTTCGCCGACGAACTCAAATCTCGAACCAGCGGCTACGCAACCTTCGATTACGAACTCGCCGGCTGGCAATTCGCCGATATCTGCCGTCTCGACGTCCTGGTCAACGGCGAAGTCGTCGACGCCATGGCCACCCTCTGCCACCGCTCCAAAGCCGTCGACATTGGCAAAAAAATGGTCAAAAAAGTCAAAGAAGCCTTACCGAGACAGATGTTCGAAGTCGCCGTGCAAGCCTCGCTCTCGGGTAAAATCATCGCTCGAGAAACCGTCTCCGCGATGCGCAAAAATGTTCTCGCCAAGTGCTACGGCGGAGACGTCTCGCGCAAGAAAAAACTGTTGCAAAAACAAAAAGACGGCAAGAAGAGAATGCGCAGGATGGGCAACGTCGACATCCCGGCGGACGCTTTCGCCGGCTTGTTGAGCGCGAAGTAGTAGGAGTAGGGTAAAATAAATAAACGTATTTTTTAGAAAAGTAGTAGTCATAGAGAGCAGTAGTAGTAATAGTGTAGCAGAGTTCTCGCGTGCGAGAGCGTAGAGTGATGATGTTGTGTAAAACGAATATTCAGCGATGTGCGTCCTCGCAATACCATTGAGAAAACTGAACACCAAAACTTCAAAGAATTCAACACGCATTCGTAGTAAAAAGCAAACGGTGAAGAAGAGCGCACGAACATGCCTGCCTCCTCACCACCACCACCGCCAAACAGCAACAACAGCGTCGCGCATTCGTCTCCTCTTTTACATCGCGTTTCGGTCGCTCGACTCCCCGAAACGACGACATCATCATCATCATCGACGACGCAAAATGCGACCAAATTCTTCGTCCAAATCACGACGCAATCGAACGCGAAAAACTACGTCGCCAAGTGCCGGAACCACCGTACTCCTGCGAAAAAGAAGACGAACGAGAAGAACAGTAAACGGGAGAAGACTTTTATGAGAGAAGAGGAGGAGGAAACGGAGGAAGAGGAATACGAATCTCTGTTTCGCGTGAAGAGAGAATTTCCGGACGATTTCCTCTCGTTTCGAAACGAATTGCGAAAGGCGTATCCGGGGTGCGTGGTGCCGAAACTGTTTCGTCGTCCGAGTCGACGCGACGATGAGAAGGAGGACGAACAAGGACAACAACAAGAGGGCGACGCGGAGCTCTTTTTGCGCCGGTGCTGCGAGTCGCCGACGATTGCGCTGTCGAGGATGTTGGAGAGCTTTTTGACGGAAGGCGTGTTTACGGCGTCGGCTGCCGCCGCGAGTACTGTCACGACTACGAGTTCCGGATTGGATGCCGAGTTAAAAGAAGTTTGTAACGTGTTGGCAGAGGACGCGGATGTGAGAGCGGTGAAGGAAGAGCAGGAAAGGCGGGGGCGGTTTTCGGCTTCAGCGTGGTTCGCGTCACTATTTAACAGCGGAGGTGGGAGTGGTAGTAATAGAGGCAGCGCGAAAGAGAGGAAGTACACGCGAACTCGGCACACGGTGCTGAAAGATGAAGATCCGACGTATTTACAAGTGATCACCTACGCCTCGAAGCTCGACGAGCAGTGCGAAGCTTTCGTGCGAAGCGCGGAATTGTACATCGATCAGCTCGAAAAACGCGTGAACGCGACGAAACTACGAGATTTAGGCGAGGCAGCGTTGAAGATGGGACAGAGCGAAGAAGGTTGGGGGAAAGCTCTACAAAAACGCTCAAAAAATTATTCCTTGGGGTACACCTTGCACGCACTTTCCGATTGCGCGGAATCGATGACATTCACGGGTACAGCGAGTGAGTTGAGGGCGTGTGAAGCGCTTCGTACTTTAGTTCCGTCTTTTGAAGATTGCAGGCAACGCGTCGAAGCGATTCGAGAAACGTTCGAAGATCGGACGACGGCGCTTTTGCACTACCAAATCGCCTGCGACATTTACGACGAGGTCATCGAGACGCACGGACGCGCCGTGGCAAATATACATCCGGAGTGCTTGGAAGCTGACGCTAAGAGAGAGATTAGGCGCAAGACGTATGATCTTATCGTCGAAAGAACGAGGGAAGAATATGCTCGCTGGCACGCGAGCATTGGAGTTGATATGACGCGCTCCTTGAGAGCGTTTGCAAAGACGCGCGCCATACTGTGTCGACAGGACGCGGAATGTTGGGAAATGATGCTGAGAGATCCCATAGGCGACGGTGACGTGAAAATGGACGATAGAGTAGGAGTAGATGATCGAGCCGAACGCGAAATAGAAGCTGCGGTGCGAGAGGGTGGTCGCGAACAACAACCTCGAGGAAAGCTATTGAGCACGAAGGAAAAGTTACTCCTGGAAAAGAATGCGAGACGAATACAACGCATGGAAAAACGACGTAAAAAAGAAGAACGAGAAGTACTCAGAGCGTGGAAGAGAGAGGCAAAGGAGGCTATCGCCAATGGACAAAACGTGCCTGAAATGCCTACGTTGAATGAAGAGAAGACGAAGACGAAGAATGGTAATAGTAACGGCGATGCTGAGAACGGAAACGAAGAAAACACAAAGAACGATTTTGGTGGAAAAGACAAAGCTTTTTCTTCTTCTGCTTCTTCTTCTTCTTCTTCTTCCATGCCTTCATCAGCGACGACGACTGCGACGAAGACAACATCGTCGTCTCTTTTTAATTCAGTCGAAGAATCGTCGAGGCGGGAGTTGAACGTGTCTGTGGAAGTATCGGAAGGTGCGAACTATGCTCCAAATGTTACAAAAGGAGAAGAGCAGCAGCAGCAGCAGCAGCAAGAGAAGTCGTCACAAAAAATTTTGCTTTCGAGACCGCCGCCAGAACCGTTCGCCGCTGTGAAAACGGAAGAAGCGTCGATTAGCGAAGGTCTCGCCGCGATGAAAATGGCCGCAGCGGCTGAAGACGAGAACGATTCCGAAGAATGGAGCGACTAGAACGTCGACAGAGTATCAATGTTTTACAATAATGTGTAATAATAAAAGCAGTGCTATATATTTAACTACGTCGAGCGAAGAAGGACGCTTTCGTGAACCTCTTTAGGCGGGATTGAAAATGTCTCTCTGGAAGAGTTCAAGCGATCGTCCACGACTTCGCTGGCGAGCTTTCCGCTTAAAATTGCGCCTTCCATGCTCCCTAAATACTTTTGTGACGTGAAATCTCCGGCGAGAGTGAAATTCCGTATCGGCGTAGATTGAGAGGGGCGAAATTTGTTCCGCCCGGGTATCGCTCGGTACACCGAACGAGGCGTTTTGACGACAGCTGATTTCAATAAATTGGCGTTTTTTATTTCGTCGGGAAACAAGCGCTCGAGTTCGAGCATGGTCGCCGCGACGATTTCTTCGTCGGATTTTTTGATCCAGTTGACCTCCGCGCCGCTTTGGGCGTCGCAAGGCGCAAAGACGAGTTCGAGCATCGTCTTCTCTTTGTTTTCGTACTCTTTGCAACACTCGCTCATGTCAGCGTACACGCTGAGTAACGTTGATCTCGAGAAGACCAAGCCGTCGTACGGTCGAAGCTTCCTATCGAACCACAAGTGTACGTTGATAACTGGAACACCGGAGAGTTCGTCCAGTTGTTTGAAAAAAGGCATCGTTTTCCACGCGGTTGGAAGGTACAGTTTTAAAGCGTCGACAGACATGGCCGAAACATACATATCTGCCGTCATGATTTCATCTCCTTCACCTACGCGAACGCCGATGACTTCGTTGCTCGCTTCGTCGATCATAATCTCCCGCAAAGGCATCCCGACGATAACCTCTCCTTTGGTCCCATTCTCGTTGTTACCTTCGATGTACTCTTTCATCGGCTTACACAACCTATCGGGCTGATTCCCGTCTAAAAAAGCCGTTTTTGACCCGTCCGTTTCGTTAATAAACCGGTTCATCGCGGTTAAAATGACCGTCATGCTCAACTTATCCGAGTCTATGAAATCTAACGCCTTCCCCATCGCGATGAACAATTCCTCCGAAACTCTCTCCGGCATCCCATTTTTCTTCATCCACTCGCTCACCGAAAGTTCATCCTGCGCGTCGATATACTCTTGTCCACCAATAAGCATCGGTAACAGCGGCACGCCCGTTTTTATCTTCTCCTCCCAACTCAACATCTTATCGTTTTGTAAGATCGCTGCGGCCATATTAAACGGCGCCGGTACATTCTCCGGGAACCAAAACTCCGTAAACTCCCCCGGGTAATCTTGCATCGCGAAACACATCGTGTGTTTCTTCCACTGTAACCGGTCTTCGATGTTTAATTCCTTGAATAAATTCATCATGTTCGGGTACGCGCCGAAGAATATATGCAGACCGGTTTCGATCCAATCCCCGTCTTTGTCTTGCCAGGCGGACACTTTCCCGCCTAAAATTTTCATCCTTTCAACCACTTTCACAGAGTAGCCTAAATCGGTGAGATATTTCCCAGTAGATAAACCAGCTAACCCGCCTCCGATGACGATGACGCTTTTCTCTTTGTTCTTTCCCGAGTAGTTCTTGGAAAGCTTTCCTGAGAGTTGTTTCGCGCGTTGATAGTTCTCGTTAGAGGTGACGTCCAAGTTTGGTTTTGGATAATCTTTTGCTTTGCATCGGACATTTGTTCTCGTTGTTCTTCTTCTTCTCGACGACGACGACGAACACGACGCTTTGCTCGTCCTCGCCAACGATGATGCGTTCCTTCCGTTCATGGTAGTGTTGATGCGTGTTGTGCTTTAATGCGCGTGCAATAACAGAATGAAGTAATTTGTTTCCAATTTGCGATACAAAAAACTCCCCCAACTGCCACTTAAAGAAAGAAGAAGAATGAATCTCCTCCCTCCGTTTTCGTTCCTCTTTCTCTTCCTTTTGACGACTTTGACGAGGAGAGTTTCGGTTTTAGTTTCGGTGAGCGCGGTGAGACCTCCTCCGGAAGCGCAGCCGCTGATCGATGCCGCCTTAAAGTTGGAGTCAAAGTCAGACCGCTTCGGGGAAATCAATCTCGTCAACGACATCGAAGAGGAAGAAAGAAAGGACGACGATGCACCCGTGTCTTCCTTTTCCGAGGAGAATAACAACATAAACAACAAATATTTAAACGCAGAAACCGAGTTACCTCGATGCGCGATGCATTTATACCGGCACATATCGAAAGTTGGAGGGACGACTATTCGCTTCATTTGGGACAAAAACGTCGTCATGGGAGACTGGGAGTATCCAATAATATACGGCTTCGAAGAGCAACAGTGGACGGATTTATTACAAAGATGGAAAGCCGCAGCCGAGAAATTTAAGTCAGGAGAACGCTCGGTTGGACCTCGGACGCTTGTGGAGTTGAGAGGGAACTGGCCGTCGAATTGGCCGGCGCAACATTTCCAGACGCGGATTATGCCGGATATCGACGGTTTGAAGAAAGAATTCGGCGAAGGGTCGGGGTACGGATGCGAGATCACAACTTCGGTGTTAATTCGCGAACCGACGAGTCAAACGTTATCGTTTTACGAGTATTACATTAGGAAGCAGCAAGAGCAAGATCCGGGAGAGACGAAAAAGATGTGGCCAGGGGTTGTCGGGAAGGAAAGTTGGGGATACGATATCGGCGATTACGTGGCGAGCGGGAGAGCGACAAACGGACAAGTGAGAGAGATTTTGGGGAATAAATGTACGAGTAATTTGAGAGAACCTGGATACGAGACGGAGTGGATGGATGCGACGAATAAACCGGTGAGGACGCACGCGCGGCCAATAAGTAAGGAGTGCGAAATCACCGAGAGCGATTACGAGCAGTTTGAGAAAGTTCTCAAATGGTTCGATATCGTCGGCACGACGGATAACTTTGACCACTTTTTGTTGACGCAAAGCCGCACGGCTGGTGTTCGATATCCGCAGTATAAAAAATCAAATTCAGGAAAGCACAAACGAGAGTGGGACCCGGAGGTAAAGGCGAAAGTAGAGCACGCGACGACGTTCGATAAAAGAGCGCACGAGTTGGCCAAGCGGTTGCAACGCGAGCAAGTGGAAAAACTCTACGGCAGTTGGGAAACGTTGGACGAGCGATTCGTCAAACCGTTCAAATCGAAAACCGAAGGACAGTTTGTCGGCGGCAAACCTCCAAAAAGTCTCTACAAGTGGGTAAAAACGAGCGAAGCGATGGCCGTGGACGCCGCGCCGGTCGTTCCAGACTGTTGGACCGACGATACCGGAGGCGGTCAAGCGACCGCATACATCGTCTTCGAGCCCGTCGCCATGGTCGATAAAAGCGTGAATTTGCACTGCATCAAAGGATGTAACTTTGATTCTTAGTGTGTGAGAGAGATTATAATACTATTATAGCTGTTTTGTATCTGAGCGCTCTTCGCATCTCTCTTTCTTTCTAAAGGGCAGTCGCTTCATTTTCTCGTCAGAATTTGGGAAAAAGAATATAAAATTCACTTTCGAGGACGACTTTTTACCGACTGCGGAGTAAAGGAAAGTCTCGCGACTCGTGGTTCTTCTTGGCGCGTCTCAAACATTTTCGATGATACTGTCGTGCCAAGGTTTCATCTTGTTTCTCTTCTCCTGCGTCGTGGTGATGACGACTTCGACGGAGATGAATGCATTCGTTTCGGGAGATTCTTCAATTCAATTATACTCAAAAGAAGACATCAAGAAGCAATGTTTCAACGCCATGCGCGACTTTGATCCACCGTGCAAATTTCAGACGATTTTATACAGCGTAAACAGCTCGCATCCGGAAAATTGCGCGCATTGCGTCGCGGAAAGGGGTAACTTTGGCGGGAGTGCTGACACGCGTTTTCGTAACAGAATTAGTGGAAGTGGTCTCTCTGCTAGAGCTTTTGCGGGCGAAGACGACGAGGGCGAGAGTGACGACGAAGAAGACAAATGCCCGCTCGGATGGTCCGGTGTGGATTGCTCCGTGTGCGATGTGTCCAATTCGTGTCCGTCTATCGTGGTAAACGGGAAAAAACGGAACCCGATTGGATGCACGAAGGATTGTTTTTTACCGACGACGGAGGAATTGTCGATACCGAGGAGGACGAAAAATTTGGACGCGGATCAAAACCGATTAGTTCCCGAGGCGAGCTTTGAAGCCGGGAAGGTGTTTTCGTGTCAATGCGGAGGAGATGCCAAGACGGATCCGTATTGTATGTTTCAGAAGGATCAGTCGTTTTTGTTTCACGTGGTCGCGGCGAGCGGAATGAAGGAGAGGGAGGAGGAGGAGTTGAAAGTAGGGGTGTCGTCGTCTTTCGAAGAAGCGGCGAGAATAGGAATGAGGGCGAGTGATAGTATTAGAAGTGGAACGAATAGTAACGGTGATAACAGCCGAGAAGTTGAGATCAACGTGCGCGCGTACGGTGGTATGCCTACGCAAGATAACGGTAATTATCCGGAGTGGAAATACAAATTCGCCTCTGCGGCGGTATGGGACGCAAATTTTACAAAGTGCACGTACAGCGTGGAGAAATGCAGAGCACCGTATCCGAGCGATCACACGTGCGTGTTGTATGATTGTACGGCTGGGAAATCGGCGTGTCCTCCGTCCGATGTCGAGAAGTGTCCTGGTAGAACCGCCATGAAGTGTGGGACGAACGAAACGGACAACTCTACCGATACGCTTTTTTGGCAACATCCCTGCAACCCACTCGTGACACCGGTGAGTGATCGCGGGATGCAATTTTGGTGCGATATTAATGCGACAAAAACAAGCGACGGCAGTAACGTGTGTTATTGGACGCAACCGGGAGTAATTCCAACGCTGGCGGTAACTTGTAGGGTAGGTAATTGCGTGTACGAAGAGCAGACGATGGCGAAAGAAAATTGGTGTTCGTTGGAGGAAACGGTGCCAGTATATTGGACGGGCGATGCGTTGACGCGAGCGTTTATGTTGTTGTTCGTGTCCGTAATAATAGCTGGGATGGTGATGTACGTCCTTTGGGAGCGGAAGCAAAGATATAACGAAGAAGACGAGGAAGAATCGGACGTTGTTGTCCGAGATGAAGATTTGAACACAGAAGCGCTCTTGAATGACTCCGCGGCGTATTCCGACGACGGGTATAGCTCTGTGAATAATGAGTCATCATCATCGTCGTCGAGTAGTGATGCGGATGGCGATGACGATGTTAGCAACGACAACGAAAGTTTTGAAGAAGAGAACGGCGAGGAAAAGAAGACCAAGAAAAATCCCGCGAGGAGGAAGAGGAGTAGACGAACGTCGTCGTTATCGACGCAAATACCACAAAGATCGTCGAAAGATATGATGGTACTTTCATGGCGACATCTTTTTGTCGACGCGAGCGTTAAAAACGATAGGAAAAAAAGCACGAAACACATTTTAAGGGACGTTTCTGGTATGGCTGGTCCGGGAGGCGTGTTTGCCGTTTTGGGACCGAGCGGCGCGGGTAAATCAACACTCATCGACACACTCGCAGGACGCACGCCACCAGATAGAAACGTTCGAGGCGCGATATATTTAGACGGACAAGTTGCCTCAAACGTTGGTTTACGTGCTGCGAGCGCGTGCGTGACCCAAGATGACGTTTTGCCAGGCACAAGTACAGTTTGGGAGCACTTGTTGTTCCACGCGACGCTTCGTATGCCGATCGGTACGTCTACGAACGCTCTCCGTCGTCGCGTTGGCCAAACCATGCGCGACTTAGGCATCGAGAAACTTGCAGACTCTCTGATTGGCGACCAGTTTTCTCGCGGTCTGTCTGGTGGCGAGAAGCGTCGCGTCTCCATCGCGACTGAGCTTCTCATGTCTCCGGGCATAATGTTTCTGGACGAGCCTACGACTGGGTTGGACTCGACGAACGCGGCGAAGGTTGTTGACATTTTGTCCAAACTCGGCTCTCGCCACGGCGTGACTGTTTTGTTGTCTATTCACCAGCCTCGTCCGGACATCTTTCGTTTGTTGGACCGCATTTTGATTCTTTCGAGCGTTGGATCTGTTGTATATAGTGGCCCTTCAGTATCAGCGAAAGGATTCTTTGAGTCTTTGGCGTACGTACCGCCTCGACCGCGAGACGTGCACGTTGCAGACTTTATATTGGACGTTGTCATCAACTCGCCGGAAAAGATTGTCGCGAAAGTCTCCGTCGATTTTCTAAAATCAGAGATTGCGATTGAAAACGAAGAGCGTCAGCGCGCGCTCATGGCTGAATTTGGTCAAGAGGTCTCAAATGAAGCAGAAATTGTCAATACGAGAAACAAATATGCAGCTCCGTTCTCGAAGCAGTGTCGTTGGTTGTGTGGTCGATACGTCAGGCGCATGTATCGTCATCCGTTTCTTATTTACGTGCACGTAATGGCAACTTTTCTCGCGGCGCTTGGCGTTGGCTTGATTTTCAAAAATGCGGCGTTGAATCAAGGCGGCATTCAAAATAGGATGGGCGCGTTGTTCTTCATTCTCATCTTTCTCACGCTCATGTCGCTTTCTTCACTTCCAGTGTGGAAAGAAGACCGCCTCCTCTTTATTCGAGAACGAGCGAATCGAGTGTACGGAACGAACGCGTACTTTGTTTCAACTGTCTTGTTTGACATCTTGCCAATGCGTGTCGTTCCGCCGTTTTTGTTTGGCTTTATCACGTACGGTATGATCGGTTTGAACGAAGGCGGGGAGTTGAATTTACTCGCTTTTGTCGTTGTGCTCATCTTGACGAATATTGTTGCGACGTGTCTTTGCATGGCAATCGGCGTGTGCAGCCGACGAGTCGCGGACGCCAACGCTGTCGCCAGCTTATGTTTTCTAACATCCATCTTATTTGGTGGATTTTTGCTTAACAAAGATGAAATTCCAAGTTCATTTCGATGGCTCGCTGCAGCGAGCTTCATTTCTCGGGGCTATGAAGCGCTCGTGGTTAACGAGTTTGCTTCAAATCCAAAGACGTTCACGCTCACGGAATCCTGGAGTAACGACGACGACACAAATTCTACAAAACTTCCGAATGAAGTTCCCGTGCCGGGCGAGAAGGTGCTTTTTACTTTTGGATTTCATCCAAGCCTAGTCGTAAACGATGTCGTTTGGTTGTGCGGAGAAGCAGTTTTGTTCGCATCGGTGAGTTTCTTCGTCTTGAAGCGCTCAGATTTTGCGAGCGGCGGAGGCGACGGCGGCAGGAAGAAGAGTATTAAAAGCTCTTCTTTTCTCTCGCGGTTGAGAACATGTTTTGGAATAATTGCATCGTCGACACTTTCTCCCTCGACATCATCTGCTGGAGATTTAGATGGTACAAATAACGATTTGCTCGCGAGACGGGTAATTGAAAGTTTATCGCCAGGAGGTAGCGAGCGCGCGGCGTTGCTCGACGCCGCCATGGACGAGTGGCGACAAGACGAAAGCGAGGAAGCACCGGGTTCCGTTTCTTCTTCTTCTATATTTGTCGATGCAGACAATCATGTTCAGCACGCGCGAACGGATTCGCTCGTTTCGGGTGATGAAAACTTGTCCGCGAATGCGCGAAGAACGTCTGAAACTACGGCTTCTGAATTTGAAGATGCACACGATAAAGAAGGAGAAGAAGAGGGAGAAGGTTTGAGCGAGCATCTTCTGTCGATTAACAATGACGATGACAGTGCATTCACGCCATTAACATCATCACTAGTTATCGACGACGAGCCAAAGCCATCGCCGGCGTTCTCCTTCAGTCGCGTCACGTGCGAAGTGAAAGTTTGGACACGGGGGAAGCAGAGACGTAAAGTCATTCTTCGAGGTATAACCGGCATAGCCGGCGGTGGACGTTTAGGCTTTTCGCAGTCGATGCGTGGCGCCGCTTTTGAAGATAACGCGAAAAGTGCCTTTGCAATATTAGGTCCATCGGGTGCAGGAAAATCGACGTTATTGGATATTTTAGCTGGCAGAAGCGCAGAGCATCAGAAGAACTTCACCGTCGGAGGGAAAATCCGAATCAACGGCGCAGAGACAACGAGTACCGAGAGACGAGAGATGAGCGGATACGTGACCCAAGACGACGTTTTACCAGGCACAAGTACAGTTTGGGAGCACTTGTTGTTCCACGCGACGCTTCGTATGCCGATCGGTACGTCTACGAACGCTCTCCGTCGTCGCGTTGGCCAAACCATGCGCGACTTAGGCATCGAGAAACTTGCAGACTCTCTGATTGGCGACCAGTTTTCTCGCGGTCTGTCTGGTGGCGAGAAGCGTCGCGTCTCCATCGCGACTGAGCTTCTCATGTCTCCGGGCATAATGTTTCTGGACGAGCCTACGACTGGGTTGGACTCGACGAACGCGGCGAAGGTTGTTGACATTTTGTCCAAACTCGGCTCTCGCCACGGCGTGACTGTTTTGTTGTCTATTCACCAGCCTCGTCCGGACATCTTTCGTTTGTTGGACCGCATTTTGATTCTTTCGAGCGTTGGATCTGTTGTATATAGTGGCCCTTCAGTATCAGCGAAAGGATTCTTTGAGTCTTTGGCGTACGTACCGCCTCGACCGCGAGACGTGCACGTTGCAGACTTTATATTGGACGTTGTCATCAAATCATCCAAAGAAACGACGTCGCGCGTGTGCAGAGACTTTGCGGTTTCAGACATCTTCACGCTCAACGAAAACACGATAGAAATGCTCGCTATGGAAGCGTCGTCGGATGCAGTCGTGGGAAATGACGGCGCTGATGACGAAGAACGAGGAAACAAAACAAAAGGTAGCGGTAGTGCTTGTTCCTCGGCAAAGAAATGTCTCGCGCCGATGAAGGTTCAGATTCAGCAACTCCTCGCACGTTTGCGCAAAAACGCCACTCGGCACCCATTTTTGATTGCCACGCACTTCATCGCGACGCTTTTCACAGCCATTGCGCTCGGTGCAATATTCTATCAGTGCGGTCGAGACACCGGCGGCGTGCAGAATCGAATGGGATGTTGTTTCTTCATCCTTCTATTCCTTACGCTTATGTCACTCTCCTCCCTCCCCGTGTGGAGAGAGGACGACTTATTGTCCAGGCGCGAGATTCTCGCCGGTGCGTACGGCGTGGATGGTTATTTCGTTAGTCAAATCGCTTTCGATGTGATTGTCGTTCGGGCCATTCCGCCTTTGTTCTTCTCTCTCGCCACGTATTTCTGCGTCGGTTTACACTTGAATTTTTTCTCGTTTGTAAACTTTACGTTCGTGTGCGTGTTGACAAACATCACGGCTTCGGCGTTATGTACTTGCGTGTCCATCGCAACACCATCCAATGCGTCCGCAAATGTCGTCGGTATGCTGTTATTGCTCGTGAACGTAGTGTGCGGCGGGTTTCTACTCAACGAGGAACAACCGCGAGCGAAAGCGGCGGACGGGAGTGGCAATCGCCACATCTTGGTTAAAATCTTGACGAGATTAAGCTTTATTAACCATGGTTTTCAGTCTATGATGATTGGCGAATTCTTAGACGCGGGAACTTTTTATTTTACGCCGAAACTGGTCGAAAGTGATCCATCCAAGAAATCTTCTCCGTCGTCTGGCGGCGGCGACGTACGCGTTCCGGTTTCCGGTAAAGAAGTCTTGGATTTCTTCTCCTTCGGGTCCACGAGAAGTGAGATGCGAGTGCACGTGGTCGCATTGGCCTCGTTAGCGTGCGCGTATTTAGCCATCGCGTACTTTTTGCTCAAGTTTAGAGTCAGGTATTAGATATTATAGATTGTAGTTCATTAGATGTACTGGAGGTAGTTCAAGTGATTCGCTCGCTTTCATTCGTAAGTAAAAAATTCAATATTCGTTTTTATTATTATTCGTTGTCGTCAAAGCTGTCGAAAGCATCTCTCGCCATCGCTCCGGCAGCTTCTTCGCGGTGAATTTCTCGTTCGCACTTCTCGTCTTCTTCCGGATGTAATCCATCCACGTGCGACATAGTTCTCAACGGTCTCAACTCTTTCGTCATGCACAAGTGTCGTCCGCTGCTTTCTTCTCTGATGTCAAAGACCGAATCGGTGGAATCTCCGGAGGAGGAAGCGCCAAAACTCGCCGCGGTGGCCGAGAAGCTCTTTTCAACCACCCACCCATCGGCTTCCATGTTTCGCAACGCCTCGGTGGCTTCTTTCATCGCTCGTCTCGCGTCATCGAACGACCTACACTTTGAGAAATCAATCAGTTCGTTCGGATCGACTTCCTCTCGCAAGCAGTTGACGTTCAAACCTTCGTTCATTAAATCTTCAAAAGACATGAGACGAAAGATAAAATCGCCCTCAGGTTTCCTTTTCAAAACTCTCCCGAGATCATCTTCTAACCATCGCCAATTTCCGTCGATGTCTTGTGCGAGGTGGAGTTCGAGCGGAAGCTTCATCTCGGCGATGTAATTCGCGTCGCCGCCTAATAAAGCTTCCAACAAATCCTCGTCGTCTTCGTAGTACTCTTCTTCGTCGTCTTCGTAGTACTCTCCTTCGTCTTCAAAGCTCCCACCAGTCTCTTTCCGTTCCGAATCGTATCTCTCTTCGATGCGCATGTAATGTTCCGTCTCTCTCAAAAAATCTTCATGCGTGATTTCCAAGTCATCTTCGTCCAAATCTTCAAAGTCTATGCCGAGAAACGAAAGCGCCTCGTCGTAGCCTTTCGCGTGTTTCGGCAAACACAAAACGTTCACATAGTTCCCAAGAAAATCAGAAACCGTATCCGGCACTCTCGACGAGCATAACTCTTTATACGCTTCCACCGCGTTGACGTAATCCAAGACGCGTTGTAACTTCACAGAAGATCTTGCCGCGTTATCTCTCGCCTCTTCCACCGCCCACTCTTTCTCTTCGATTAAAAGCTCCAATCGTTTCTTTTGCGTTTCGAATTGTTCTTTAGAGAGTATCGTGGTCTCGTGTTTCGGGGCTTGATCTTCATCTTCTTCCACGTCTTCTTCCTCCTTCTTCGACGAACACGTCTCTTCTCCCTCCTCTTTCGTTTTGGTATTATTATTATTATTAGTAGTATTATTATTATTCGCAGTCGCCATCGTCGTCGCGGTAATCGCGCCGCTGCTCTTCTTCGCGCTCCTCTTCGGCACGGAGCTGTTACTGATCGTCGCGTTCTCTTTCGTCGTCATTGTTCTCGTCGCGTTGTTGTTGTTGTTGTTGTTGTTCTTATTAGTATCATTACTTTTCTTCTTCGTCGCTGCTGGGGGCACTTTCTTCTTCTTCGAGTCGCGCGAAGCACTCTCCTTCTTCGTCGGCTGCTGTTCCCGCGCGAACGAAGACGACGACGACGAAGCCGCCGCGTGGTCCTTGTTGTTGTTTCTCCGCGGCAAGTCCATCTCCGGATCCAACTCGTTCTTCGCGCCGGCGTCGACGTGACTCGACGAAGAAGAAGCCTTGGACGACGACGACGACGACGACGACGACGACCCGTTGTTGGTACTACTGCTCGCACTGCTCATCTCTTGCTGGTTGTTCTCGTACTTCTTTTCCTCTTCTTCAAAAAAATCTCCTCCTCCCGGTCCCCTCGCGAGCGCGTTCGTTCGCATCGTCCTCCGCCTCCTCAAAGGCACTCCTCCCGAAGGCGACGTGGGCGCATAATTCATTTTCTTCTGAAAGGCTCTCGAGGACTTTGACGTCGAGCACGCGACGCTCATCGCCGAGCGACTCGACGAGTGCATCACCGCGTTAGTGTTCTTTCTCATCGCGGTCGTCGACGAGAGCATCATCGATGCATTCGTCGCCATTTTCTAAGAAACACCAAGCGCGTCTATTGGGGAAAAATCAACGGGAAAAATATCCTTTTACGTTCAAATTGATTTCTGCTTTGGATTCAAATTCGCGCGAGAAGAAAAGCGATAGCACGCGTCGTTATTATCGTCGTCGCGTTGTGAGAGAGTCTTCTCCTCGCGTTCGTGGGTTTGAGACAAACGCGTTCGCTTTTAAAGCACTCTTCGCAAAGAGTCGTGGTAGTATATACTCTCTCTTTTTAAGTGAAGATCCACCCGCAACGAAGGCTCTCAAAGTAAAGAGTCAACGGCACGGAAAAGAAGATACGAAGCAGATATTTCATCGCGTACAAGGTTCTTGTGGCTGCGGTGTCTCGAACATATCTTCTCGAAAAACTACCTTTTTTTCACTTTGTTTTTATTACTGTTTTTTCGTTTTTGCGGATCATTAATTTTTTTGTCTGCATTACATGTGAACAGAGGGAATACTAAATCTTCCTTTCGCGTCCGCTCACGACGAAACGCGCGAATGCATTTTTGCCGCGTTTAGAATGCCGATACGCGTTGATGCACGCATTCGGAGGAGAGACCGTAGTACTTGGTCGATTTATTATTCGCTTTTCCAATATCGACGCTGCGATCGCCAAAGCGTCGACGTCGAAAAGCAGTGCTCTCGTTTTATTCTTTCCAACACTTTTTGCACTTTTTGCACTATTTGACAGAAAAGAATAAAAAACGTTATTCCACACCGACGACACCGTTGCGGACGAGAACCAGTTTAAGATCTCTCGACAAACGCTCGATTCTCTCACTCGGTGCGTCTTCTGTCGTCGTTCCCTTTCTTCGTGGTCGCTTTTCTCTTCTCTCGTCGCGCGCTCTCTTTGATGGTTTGTTGTGCTTCTTCTTTTTATATCTCTCTCTCAAAGGGGAGGAACTTTTTTATTCTGATGGTTATTCCCGAGCCAAGAGCGCGCGCGATGATGCCGCGCGCAGCGCGTCCTTCTTCGAATGCTAAGCATTCCAGACGAAGACCGCAACGCCGCGATATCGCGCTTTTTCGTCGTCTCGCTTTGACACCAAAAGCCTTCCTCAAAACGGAGGACAAACGCGCGCGTCTGTTCGAGAAGTAGAAGAGGAGAATATAAAAGAAAAAGAGGGTGCTCAGAAGTTGTTCTCGGTGCCGGGAATATTCTCGAGTCGAGGGCGAACGCTTTGAAAACGAAGGAGAGCGCGACGATGACGAGGAGGATGTGTCAGATGAAAGCTTTATCAGGCGGCGACGCGAATGATATCGTTGTTTTTACTACCACGCTCGTCGACGAGAGTGCCGGATGCGGTTTCTCATTGTCGGTGCCGGGAATATTCTCCTTTTTGTTCTTCTTTTTGATGCCTTTGTTTTTGGACGACGAGACCTTTCGAACAACAGTATGAAAAGTGACGAACCACAACGTCACTCACGCTGCTATGATGACTGACGCGCTCTCTCTATCACAGAAAATGATGATGAAATCTGCCCTCGCGACGATTTTGGTCAGCACCGCGGCTGTGCTCAAAGCCGACGCCGGCGCGCTCAAACTCACGATTCTCTCCATGAACGATCATCACTCCAATCTCGATGCGGATAATCACGATTTGACCGTCTCTGACGCCACCACGAAAGCCGTCACGGGCGAATCGGTGAACGTAAAGCTCGGCGGATTTCCGATGACCGTTGCCGGGATGTCGGCGTTGACGACCTCGGAAGAAGCTGCCGGACAATCCGTGATCAAACTCCACGCGGGAGATGTCTTGACGGGCGGTGCGTACTATTCGTGGTTCAAAGGCACAGCTGACGCGAAAATGATGCAACACGCGTGCTTCCATGCTATGGTCATCGGTAATCACGAGTTTGACGACGGTGACCAGAACCTCGCCACTTTCATCGATAATTTGAGCGATGCGGCTGTGTGCGCGACTGGAACCAAAGTACTCAGCGCGAACGTTGTCGCTGGGGCCTCCTCTCCTCTGCAAACCAAGTACGCCAAGTCGCACGTCTTCACTCTAGGGGGAGAGAGCGTCGGCGTCGTTGGCGTGACCATCAAGAGAAAAACGATGGAATCTTCCTTCCCCGATGCAGGTACGACCGTCGAGGATGAGAAGACGGCGGCACAGGCTGAGATTGATGCGCTCGTTGCTTCTGGCGTCGATAAGATCATTCTGCTTACACATATCGGCTACGCGTACGACGTAAGTTGGATGGCGACGCTGAACAACGTCGACGTCATCGTTGGCGGTGACCAACATGAACTCCTTGGCGACGCTTCTGATTTGATGGGGTTTGCCACTCCACACGCCGCATTTCCCGCTGAATTAACGAATGGAAGCGGTAAGAAGGTTTGCGTCGTGCAATCTTGGGAGTACTCAAAAACCTTTGGGAAGCTTCGAGTAGACTTCGATGCGGACGGCGATGTCACGAGCTGCTCTGGTAAGCCCCAGTTTGTATATGACTCGACTTCATTCCTCCAAAATCTCGTCGATGCCGCGGGAGAGGACTACACCGAAGCCTTCGACGACGCGAAAAAAACCGCCATGGTTTCTCACCTCGATACGCTCGACAACTGGCACGCTGTTACTGCTGACGCCGCTACTGCGGCGTCGTTCGAGACGTACAAAACGCAAGTGGACGTACTCAAGACGCAAAAGATTGCGGACGTGCCCGAAAATATCTGCTTCGAACGCATTCCCGGTCAAGGACGCTCTACGTTATGTGAAACGTCGGCGTCGTATGAACACGGCGGAGCGGCGTGCCAGCTCGTCGCAAAAGGGTTCCTTCACCGCACGAAGAACGCCGATATTTGCGTTCAGAACGGTGGAGGATGCAGGCAGGACATTAGTGCTGGTGACTTCACGAAAGATGACGCGTTTTCAATGCTTCCTTACAGCAACACCATTGTGACGATGGATATGACCGGTACACAGATCATCGCGCTTATGGAAGACGCCCTCGATAATGCGCTTTTTGGCGGGTCCACGGGCGCGTACCCCTACGTCGCGGGACTGCGCATGGACGTCGACATGAACAAGACAAAGGGTTTCCGCGTGTCGAACGTGGAAATTAACTCGCGTCTCGCAGGATCCTGGGCCGCCATCGACATAACCAAAACGTACGTTGTTGGTACGAACAACTACATCGCCGCTGGCAAAGACGGATACTTGACGTTTGGCGAGGTCACCGGAGTTGATTCTTACATGAATTACGCGCAGACAATGATGGATTACGCGGAAGAGGTGAAAACTCTCACCGCGCCGGCAAAAGCGGAAATGACGACACAATCGTACATCGCCCCGGATGGTACTGCGCACACCGTTGTAACGCCTCCGGCGAGTTCGGGCGCCACCATTTTTGGTCACGCCGTCGCGCTCTTCGCTTTTGTTGGCGCCTTCGCTGCGGTGATGTAGAGAAAAAGACTATTATGACTGCCCGAAGAAGAGAGGAAAGAATCAGAAGCCAGAAAAGGGCAAGTGAGCATCATCGTCCGAGAAAACGGTATTATTAAGGACATGCCATATTTATTCATTTTAAAAGACTATACTCTTAACATAGTATCCATCTTAACTTTTACGAATCGTCAATCCATGGCTTCCAAGCACTTATCGTACATCTCTCCAGCTTTGGCTAATTCGCCCATGTCGGTGTACACGTCTCCGAGCATGCCGAAAACGGTGCTATCTCTGGCGACGAGTAGCGCGTTCTCGAGCGTCGCCGCGGCTTTGGTTAAATCACCCGACGCCTGGTACGCCGTCGCCAAACCTTTTCGCGCGGAGAGCGACTCTTCGATTTTATCTTCCTCGTCCGCGCTACTAAACGCGCCGCCATCCGCCGCCTCGACGGCGTCGTTGAACAAACCGATCGCCGATTCGTATTCTCCGTTCGCGTACGCCGATTTCGCTTTTCCAATCAATACCATCGCCGGGCTGCTCGAAGTCGTCGAAGAAGTCTTCTTATTGTGCCTCTCGAACCGTTCGTCCTCGACGCGTTGCATGATCGCGCGCATCTGAACGTTCAATCGTTCAATCTCTTGTCTGCGTTTGCGACTGAGCACGCCGTTCAGAGAGGCACCGATGAGCGCTAAGAGCTCCAAAGTCGCCAGCAACGGCCAATATTTCCGGCCGAAAAGTTGGAGTTTGGACAAATTCTCCGGCGGATTTATCGTCTTCGCTTTGTTCGATGAAATCTGGACGAATTCGCTCCTCCTGTGAATAGTGCTCGCTCTGCTTTGTTTCTCCCCGGGTTTCAACTCGTTCAGAGGTAACGATGCAGAAATGGCATCGTCGTTAAAAGTATTCTTACTATTGTTTACGTCGTCGTCGTCAGAAGTGCTGCTGCGACAAAGAAACGCGCGTAACGCGTCGTCGCTCCTTTGAGAAGAAGAAGAAGAGGCAAAGCTCGACGATCGTTTCCCGAAGCGGCTTCGATTGGAATTCTTTCTCGTCGTCGTCCTGTTGCACTCGTTTTCTCTTCCTCTCGAAGAAGAAGAAGAAGAAGAAGGGGAAAACCCACGCGTGGGAGGACACCGTTGCCGCCGATTAGATGTGGCCACGACGATGCATTGGTGCGCGTGTTGCGCGTGAAAGTGTGTCGTGGAGTACATTTTTTTATGGAGCAGAGCGCTCTTCGATGGAGCAAAGGCTAGCGTTTCGGCGGTTTACGTAAACAATTCCAATCCGGGCGTTTGCCGTCTCCGCTCGGCGCCAATCTCTCTAATTCTTGTCTTGCGTTCAGATTCTTTCAGGCGGAGTTTGTCTCTTCTTCGTCTGTGTATTCTTTTTATTCTTCTTCTCTTCTCGTTTTCTTCGTTTTCTTCGCGCCGGTGTTGGTTCCGTTTTCTTCGCTCTTCTTCTTCTTCTTCTTTGTCTCCCGCGGATTCGCCGAATTCGAGGAATCGGAAAAGCTTCGACGAGGACGACGAAAACGATGGGTCGTCGTCGTTGTCGTCGTCGTCGTCGTCGTCGTCTTTGGTGGCTCTTTCGAAAACGTCGGAGAAGAAGAACGGAGAGGTTTGTTTTTGAGAGACGAAGTGTTCTCGTTCTCGTCGTTGATGATGATGATGTTGTTTTTCTTCTTCTTTGTTTTCTTCTTCGTCTCGTTTGAACGAGGGCGCTCCTCTTGCCGCCACCGTCGCTGCTGTCGTTGTCGTCCTCGTCGTCTTCGTCATCCGTTCCCTCCCGTCTCGAAACCCGCTCAATCGCTCTCGATTTCTCTTCCTCTCCTGGTCTTTCACGAACTCGCCGAGCGGATCCAAATCTCGCAATATCTGCGCCAACTCTCCGGGCATCTTCGACTCACCTTCCTTCACGTCTAAAATCTTCACGCATAAATTCTTATAAAACTGCACGCTCCTGTGTTCGAACATGCCTCCTAACACCCCCGTCGCGAGGCCAATCATCACTCTCGCCCGAAATACGTTCCTCGCGTTCTTAAACGTACTCTTCCCACTCGTCCCCATTTTTAAGCTTTTCACGTCCACGCTCGCGAACCCAAAAACTCCGGTTATCGAGAACGCGAACAGAACTCGCGAGACGGACGAATACACGAAATCGCGCACCGTTTTGTTCTCCTCGTGAGTAGGTTGGTAGTTTTGCGAGATTTGTCGAAGGGAGAGTTCTCGCAACGCTTGCTTGGCGTGAATTGCGTTCAACTCGTCCACTTTCGCGGGGAGATTTTTCTTCGTTTTTGTGTCGATGTTGTTCTTCGATGACGACGGTTCAAGGCGTTTGGAAGAAGATTCCTCGTCGTTTAAGGCAGAAGCAAAGGAGGAGGAGGAACACTCCGCGACGGAAACGACGGAGGAGAACAACCAGCGGGGAAAGAGGTGATGATTTTTACGCGCGTTCATTTAATGTTTTTGTGAGGATGTTTCAACTGTTTTCTTTCTTTCTATTCGTAATAATACAACACGAAGCGTATGCGAGCGTCTCTATTCTAATCTGTTAATCTGTGAAGAAGGAACGAGAACGAGAGAGCGTGAGTAAGGAAAGGAGAAGGAGGAGAATCAGGACGATTTTTCGAGAGAGACGATCCGATTTGAGGACGACGCTTAACGCGCTCGTAGTACCACTTTGCCCCGCGTTTGCGGGAATTTTCATATACACAAACAACACATCACCATCACCATCGCATTCTTTCAGAAGCCATTTTTTCTGCTCATCGTTTTTGTGAAGGGCCGCCGTTCCAAAAGGCAAAACATTTCTCAACGTCGGACGGTAATTCCAAAAAAAGTGTATCATCACCAAGAATGTATGTGTGTTGATGTGTGTGTGTAAGCGTGTGCTCGCGAGCGCGCATTTGCGCATCTTCGTTTGCGAGAGAAGACGAAAAGATTCGAGACGACAAAGAACGTACCTATTTTATTCACCCTTGCGCGTCGACTTCTTCCCAAGACGTGATACTGTGACTGTTCATGGCTGCGTACGAGTTTGATTTGTGTTTCGGAACGAACGTCCAATCGTCTTTCGGTTTGCCGAGGAACATTTCGCTGACTTTAATCCAATCTTCGACTTTATCCGAGGCCAACAAAGTTTCCATATCGTTTCGACCGAAATATCGTTGCGGACGCAAATGCATCTTTTGTACGCTCGCGTGCTCCAAAAGACCAACCGGGACGTATCTGTGCGTGTAACTCATCCATTCGCATAGAAATGTTCTCGTCTTTTCGACGCCGATGGAATCCGAACCCCAATGTTCGAACCCGTAGTTACAAAATTCCGCAAAGTACTCTAAACGCTCCGAGGAAGAGACGTCGATGTGCCTTTGCTCTTTAATCTCTTGGAACAACCACGGTTTGATAATTGCACCTCGACCAATCATGCACGTGGCGACGTTTCCAGAGTCCACGTGTGCGTTGTAATCTTCGTAGGTATACACGTCGCCGTTGCCGATGAGCGGGACGACGCCGTTTGAAACAGTTTGAGCGATTTTCCCACACTCGTCGATGTATTCCCAGTCCGCCAAGCGCGAATAGCGTTGCGCGCGCGTTCGTCCGTGTAACGTCACCGCAGCGACTTTACCGAGCCAACCGGCGTTGAGGGAATCTCGAGATGTCGAAGACGGCGCCGAGCAACATCGATTGACGATATCGTGCGCGTTCCACTGTTGCTTGCGATCGTGGTAACCCATTCGAATTTTGATCGTCAACGGAATCTTACGCAACGAGGAGCTCGCCGCGTCGATGATTTTCTCCAACTTACCGGTTTTAAGTTGCGTGAGCAAAGTTGAGCCGGCGCCTTTGGCGCAAACGCCATCGATTGGACATCCCATGTTGATGTCGATGAAGTCGCATTGGACTTCGTTTTCAATCAGTTCCTGTTGTTGTTGTTGGAAGAAGAAGAATAAAAATGGTAAACAAAGTTTGTTGAAGACAACGATGATGGTGGTGTACAATATTACTCTGCATCGATCGAGCGGTCAGACAGCACTGGGAACTCACGAGCTGTAAAATAGCCAGAGAATGCGAACACTCCCCGGCGCTTCCTCCTTTGCGCCTACTAGGGCTGCGGCTGCCAAAGAAGTCCCAAGGTTTAATCATCACCCCGCTCGTTATATCGCTTAATTGTAGTACACGCGCAAACAAACAAACAACATGAAAAACAAAACAAAACAAACGCACCACGCATCGGCTGACTAAATCGGGGTACCCGCCGCATATTTGGACCCCAAACTTATTCGTCGCACTCGATTCGCACGCGTGTCTTCGCACCAGCGCCCACTCGCGTCGATCGCCGGCTAACAAGTTTGAAGCCATCGCCATCTCCGATATCGTAACGTCTGCCCCAAACTTCACGCACATGCGTCGAAACGGCGCGTGTCCAACCGTCGTTAACGGTGCCAAGACTAACTTTTTATTGAAATCGATCGCGTTCTTCTTTACCGTTTTCTCCTCGTTCTCGTTCGCGTTCGCGTCGTCGTCTTTGTTATTTCGATTTATCGCCGTAATCTTCCTCTTCTTCGCTTTCGACACGCACAGCAAATCATTCCCGACCATCTCTAAATACTTTGTCGATCTTGGCAAAAGATACGTGGACTCGCGTAATTTTTTCTGCAACCAGTCCTCCATGGCGTTGAACTCTTCGCTGCCTTCGCTCCGTCGCCACTCGAGCAACGTTTTCGACTCTTTCGCGTTATTTTCGTGTCGATCGGAAAAATAACACCGAACTCCAAACGGACATCTCACATCTTTTATCTTCTTCTCGTACGGACACTTCACGTCTTCCTCGTCTTCGTCGCCGCCGAGAAAGCATCGCCCATCCGGGAGGTTCCCGCCGCCGAACCAAGAGTCTTTTCTCGCCTCTAAATACTTCTCCGCGTCGTGCGCGCGTTCGCACGACCCGGTCGATTGAAACGTGCACTCCTTCCCAACCGCCACAAAATGACACAAATCATTCCTCATCGAAAGGTATTTCTCTCTCTTTCGTTGCTTTTGCGACTTTGTGCCTTGTCGCAAGCCGTTTTTGTTGCTCTGTAATACCGTCGCCTTTCCTCCTTCTTTTCCTCCTTCTAACGGTTTCTTCGGTCCGTCGACGTTCTCTTCTTCCGGGGAGGACGGGTCTCGCAAAAACTGCGCTCGAATCGGTAAGAACCCTTCTTTAACGAGTGATTCTATCCTTTTTCTTTCGAGGACATCTTTCGAGGACATCTTCTTTGCAGAGAAGAAGAAAGGAACGTCTCAAGTGGAAATCATATTTGCGCCGCCGATTCTCCTCCGAATGGATGACGAGAAGAAGACGAAGAAGGAGGACAACACGTGGAGAGAGAAAGAGACAAAAACATGTTGTTATTAGTAAGTCTTCTCTGCTGCGCGCTTTTTCGCGGGGATCAGTCGTTCAATCTCTCTTTCTCTCTCGCAACAAAAGTGTGTGAGGGTAAGTGAATGAAACAACGTTTTTTGTGGGGACTTTTGAGTGCAGATTACACGGGTGTTTTGATTACATTTTTACTCTTTATCGCTCTTCGTCTTCTTCTTTCGATTGCTGCTGCGCCAACCACTTTTCTCTTCTCAAACGAAGCGCGAGGGAAACTTCGTCCTCTTGCTCTTGTTCTTGTTCTTCTTTTCGTTCTTCTTCTTCTTGTTCTTCTTCGATCTCCGTAGGGTTGGCGGCGTTGGCGTTGGCGGTCATCGCGGCGGTTATGATGGACGGCGAAGCCGAGCGAGAGTGTCGGAAGGCGATTTTTTTGGTGTCTTCCCCGTGTTGATGTTGCGAAGATAAGGAAGAAGGCGGAGGAGGAGAATTCGTCGTCGTCGTTTCAGCGGTTCGGTCGAATTTCGCTTCCAAAGGAGGTGAAGGTTTGTTCGAGCGCTGCTGCTGCTGCTGCTGCTGCTGCTGCTGCTGCTGCTGGTCTTCGAGTTTTTGCATCAACTCGTTCACTTTTTGTTCCAACGCGGAGATTTTCGCGTTCGCGTTTTGATCGTTTTTCTCCATTTGCGCTTGACGACGGTTGTACTCCTTCTCGTATTGCTCCGGCGTGAGCGGCATTGGTTGGTGTTGGTGTTGTGAATCGATCGGAAACGGGAAGTAGCTACTACCGCCGTTGATGTTTGATCCCGGAGGAAGTAAACCGAGCGGCGCGACGCTCATGAACGCCATTTGCGCTTGTTGCGCGGCAGCAGCGACGGCGGCGGCGGCGGCGTGCGCCATGCGACGCGCCGATATGTCTTCTTCAGACAGCGACGATTCGTCGTTTGCCATGTTCGTCGCCGCGGCTGAGATGCCGGCTTGGTAGGACGCGTTGATTGCGGCGGTACCGGGAGTCCACCACTCGCCGCCCGGGTTGAGATTTGCCAAAGGAGAAGGCGCGATTGGTGTCGTCATGTTCGGCGGCGGCGTCGCTCTCGTTTGTTGTTGATGTTGTTGTTGTAAAAATCTCGGCGATGGTGGTGTGCGCGCGGGCGTACGCGTCGTCGACGCAGCGACGGCAGTAGCCGCCCCCGCCGGTTCCCTCGAAGAAGAAGTAGTCGTTGAAGGCGTTTGTTGTTGTTGTTGTTGCTCGCCTCCTAAACGACGCTCGAGGTGCTCTAATCGCTGCTCCCGAACGCGTTGCGCTTCTCCGTCTGCTTCTGCACCTACTGCCGCCGTTGTCGTCGAAGAAGAAGGCGCATCCGTTCCTCCTCCCGGTACTCCTCCTTCGGTCGCCGTCACCCCGACGCCTCCATTCTCTCCTCTCTCCCTTCTCGCTCTCTCCTCTCTTTCCCTTCTCGCCTCTGCTGTCTGCGCGTCTAATCTCGCCTGCACTTCCGGCGCAATGTACCCCGGCTGCAATTCCGGCGGTAACCTTTGCCACCGCCCTTCCTCCCTCTCTCTCTGTCTTCTCTCCAACTCTCTCTCTTCCTCCGGCAACACCGACGCGCGACACGTTGGACACGCCTGTTGTCTCTCTAACCACGATCTCAAGCAGTGCAAATGAAACGCGTGAGAACACGGCAATTTCTTCGCGCGCATTTGTTTCGGTATCGGCGTTTGACTCCCGTCCGCGTGCGTCTGGCACGTTTTCATCTTCTCTCTGCACACGACGCACGTATCTTCGCCGCCTCGCGCTAAGTCTAAATCCTCCCCAGTCGCATCTGGAAACCTCGAATCTAAATTCGCCGTCACTCTTCTGTACCTCAAAAATGCCGCCACTCGATCTTTAAACTGTCTAAACGTCACGTACACGTCCCTCAACAAATGTATCGGCAACCCGTAATAGGCGAAGATGATGGAAAAAAACGCCACGTACACGCACAAATGCACCAAATCCGCGCACAGCTCTAAATAAAACACGAACGCGCCTTTCCCTTGCCAATTTCCATCCATCGCGCGATCCACTATCGTCACGAAATACTTCGCAAACCCGACGCACATTTTACTCGCCAAAATAACGTGCTCGAACCCGAACAAAAGCACCACCGAAGGTCCTTTCGCGACGACGCGTTCAATCGCAAACTTCACGAACGCCACGTCCACGAGTAACAAACACACCATAAAGCTCGTGATTCTAAATCTGTCGATCGCTCGCACTCGCGGTGCCGTTTCCATGTGTTCCGCTCGGTCTTTGCACAAACCGTGAAACGCCTTCAAGAACAACAAAGAGGCGAACAAGGAGACAAATCTCAAGTTGAATTCCTCTCTGAATATAGTCATCGCCAAACACGTCTCCATGACGGCTTCTCTGGTCCGTTCGTGTAACCGCTCGACTTCGCTCTCTCGCAACGCGCCCAGGAATACGGTTTTCACAACTTTCGCCAAGGTAAACGCCAACGCGAACGCGACGTTCGCCAAGGACACGACGGAAATTTTCGACGTCGAGAGATACAACATCGCGCTGAAATATTGCTCGCGAGTGAGTAAAGCGTGCGCGACGATCAAAGAGGCGATCAAAACCGAGGTTGTGACGTAGGAAAACGATCGCGAGAGGCCGAAGAGACGACGCATTGTTATTCGTATTGTTCAAAGTGTTATTTGTAGGAGATCGCACAAAAACCAATTAATGACGAAAATTGCTTCTCGAGGCTTCTTTTTGGGAGGAATTTAATTGATGAACAAAATGCACACACTCGTATCACCGACGAGAACTTTACAACAGTATACAATCTTTTAGTACGAGTCAATCAGAGTACTACATATATATATATATATATTCATTCTTCTCGGAGCGTTTTCGTTTTCAATTTCGCCTGTTTCAAACTCATCTCCACTTGGTTTAATCGGTCTTCGACGGCGAGTTTCCGCTCTCGTTCTTTCATGGATTTGCCCGCGCCGTTTGAGAATTTCGTGGCCAAGAGTTGGAGGAGATGGTCGCGTTCGGAGGAGAGGAGGGTGATGTTTTTTTCGTTTTGCGAGATGAGGAGGAGGTTATTGGCGCGGAGGTCGGCGGAGGTCGCGTATGGAGGGGCTTTGGTGGCGTCGGTTTTGTTTTCGTTTTTGGCGGATCCGTTTCGTCGAGAGACGACGGGAGTTTTTGAGACCGTCAAGGCGTCTTCGGTGGCGTCGCGGAACCAGGACCAGGATGGAGATTGGAGTCGGACGGCGTCGGTTCTCGTACCGGCGGCAATGTTTGGCGTTGTTTTTGCTGTTGCATGCGTCTCAGTAGTAGCTCTTTTCGTTTCTTCTTCTTCTTCTTTGTCTTCTTCTTCTCGTCGATCAGCGGCGAGCTGAGGATGCCTTTTCATCGGACTACTCCTAACAATTTCCGAAATCGACCTTCCAGACTGTTCGTTCATCGATACAATCTGTTCCATTCTTCCTTCCATCTCAGCCGCGGCTGTTCGTAATCGAGCGTTTTCTCTCTCCAACTTCCTCGAATTCGCCCGCATCGTCAACGCGTGCTCCCTCGCCTCGTTCTTCTTCCTCTCCGCCTCTTTCGCCATCTTTGCAAATTCCTCAATCTCTCTCTCCCGTTCTCTCAACAAAGTAATCGCCTCGCGCACGTCTAATTTCATCCTCTCTTCCTTCGCTTTCGCCTCTGCCGCTCGCTCCTCGCCTTCCGCGCGTTTCCGTCGGTCCAACGCGCACACTTTTTGCAACTCCTTCACGGACTCTTCCATCCGTTTCAGTTTCTCTCGTAACTTTTCATTCTCTCGTTCACATCTCGCCGCCTGTTCGGACTCTCTCTCGGCATCCTCCAAAGCGTCCGCGGCTCTCAACTCGCACGCTCGCAATTGCGACGCGAGAGATTCTACCAATAACGAAGAAGACGCATTCTTCTTCGACGAAGACGAAGGACTCGCTCGCATCGAGAGCATCGACGACATCGGCGTCGTCGCCGCCTGAAAACGACCACCAGAACGCGTCGCCGCCTTCCCGTGACTCCTCACCCTCTCGTCGTCGTCTGAATCGTCGTGGCCTTTATCATCGTACTCCAATTCATCCGCGCCAAAATCCACCCGTCTCTCTTCTCTCAAAAACTCCGGCCTCGCAAACTCCCGCGGTAACGGAAACGGCGGCGGTTTCGGATGTTTTCGAACGCCTTCGTCCTCGTCGTCGTCGAACGCGCTAAACGCCCCGGCCCAGGATTTTAACTTTGCTTCTCTCTTTTCCATCGTCATCGCTTCTCTTTCTTCTTCTTCATCTCCCAGTCGTCGTCCGTCGTTACTATTAAACTCCTTTTCCTCCTCTCGCTGAGGATGCATCCGCTGCTCAAATTGCGCTCGATTGTGCATCATCTCTCGTCGCGTTCTCCGCGCAATTTCCAGCGCATCTTCGAACTCTTCGTCTGAATCGTCTAATTCTGAAGAGTAATACTCATACTCATTCTCGTTCGACCGTCCACCACCGAAGAACATGTTATCTCTTTCTTTCTTTCCTTATTAGGGGAATCAAAAGCGCTCAGAGGGGAATAAATCTCTCTCTGATGTTTCTCTTTTGCGTTGTGTTTAATGAAACGATGAAAGATGACGACGACGACGACGAGTATTCACGACGCTCTTCTTCGTGAAGTCTCTCTCAAACTCAGATGATTTTTGAGAGCGTTGTTCTCTCTCTCTTTCCGCGCTCGCTCGTGTAATGCAGTTTGGGGGAATTTTCGGGAAACCAAAAAGTTTATATATGAAATGTGATGTAAAACGCGAGACACGCAAAAGCGCGAGTAAAAGTTCGTTTGATTCGTTGAGTATGTGATGTATATGTATGTGTTTACAGAGGACTGTGAAAGAG
>ERZ651776.1235-NODE-1235-length-31348-cov-7.616706_pt1 | contig 31348 bp, 27 predicted proteins | sample MGYA00514761_ERZ651776 | MGnify/ENA metagenome assembly ERZ651776
ATGCTTAGTTATTATACCTATAGCTCCCAATGAACCTCCTAAAGACAATGAACCAGTATCTCCCATAAAAATTTTTGCTGGTGGTGCGTTAAACCATAGAAAGCCTAAACATGAGCCTATGATTGCTCCACAAAAAACTGAAATTTCTCCTGTTCCTTCAATATACGGAATTTGTAAATAATCTGAAAAAACAACATTTCCAGTTACATAACTAATAAACGCAAAACAAGCAGCCACAAGTATTACAGGAACTGTAGCTAATCCATCCAAACCATCAGTAAGATTAACTGCATTGGATGAACCGATAATCACAAAAACAGAGAATGGAATAAAAAACCATCCAAGATTAATGATTAAATTTTTAAAAAAAGGAAAATATAAATTAGTTAAATTCTGGTAGTCAGAAAAATAAACAAATACACTTATACCTATAATTGCTAATAAAATTTGAGCAAAAATTTTAAATTTTGATGAAATACCATGAGAATTATTATACTTTATTTTTTTATAATCATCTAAAGCTCCAAGTAATCCAAATGAAATTGCGATGTATATACAGAATAAAATATTTATGTTTGATAAATTTCCCCAAAATAGGACTGACAACAATAGTCCAAATAAAATAATTACACCACCCATCGTTGGTGTACCAATTTTTTTAATTATATGATCTTCTGGTCCATCATCTCTGATTGGGTTCAATATTTTTTGGTTTGAAAAAAATTTAATAAATGGACCTCCAATAACTAAAACTATTACTAATGATGTAAAAAAAGATAATCCAGTTCTGAAAGTTAAATATTTAAAAACATTTAAAAAGCTAAAAGTATCAACAAAATTTAATAAAAATTGATAAAGCATTTAATTTAATCCTTTCAGATCATTTACTATGTGGTTGAAACCTGTCGCAAGTGAGGCTTTCATCATTAAATAATCATTATTATTTAAATCTTTTCTTATTAGTTCAATAATCTGTGATTTATTAGCTAGAATTCTACCCTTTTTTGCTTTTGAAATATTTTTAAATATAAGTGATGCCATTTTTCCTTTTACAAATACTTTGTCTATCTTGGTTTGATTTACTAATGGTGCAATAGATTTGTGAAGTTTAACAGAATGACTACCGAGTTCCAACATGTCACCAATTAGTAAATATTTTTTTGATTTTTTTGAGTCAATTTTATCATAATTTTTTATTGCTGATTTTAATGATAGAGGATTTGAATTATAACTCTGATCAATTAAATTAATTTTTTTATTGTTTATCTTAATTACTGAATGATCTCCTCTTCCTCCAGGAATTTTGAAATTTAAAAAAATATCCTTATGTAATTTCAAAATATTTTTATAGATACTAATTACTGCAAGCGCAGAAAGAATATTATAAATATTATTTTGAAAATTATTGGACAATAAAAAATATTTATTTTCGTTATTAAAACTAATATTGATTTTAAATTGTTTCCCTAATGGTTTAATACTGGACAACTTAATATTTGCTTTATTACTTTTTATACCAAAAGAAATCACTTTTAGATTTTTTTTATATGCAATTTTTTTATGTAATTCAAAAAAATTATCATCAGTATTTAATACAACAAAACCATTGGGCCTTATGTTCTTAATTATCTCAGATTTTGCTAAGGCAATTTGTTTTATACTTTTAAAATTTTTTGCATGTGCATAATTTATATTTGTTATAACACCTACATCTGGTTCAATAATTTTTGACAGATAATCAATTTCACCTTTTTTATCCATTCCTACCTCTAAAATTCCATATTCATCATTCTGTTTGATATTGGAAAGACTTAATGGAACTCCAAATTTATTGTTATAGGACTTGGGGGAAATGCTTACTTTTGAAATTTTACTTAAGGTATTGCCTAATAATTCTTTAAGGGTAGTTTTTCCACAACTACCTGTAATAGCTATTATTTTTGTATCTATGTTTTTTCGGTAAATTTTTGAGAATTCAGTTAAAAATTTTAAAGTATTCTTTACTTTGATTTGACGATTATTATTTAATTTATTTTGAATTTTATTCACAATAGCTAATGATGCTTTTCTTTGAAAAGATTGAGCAACAAATTTATTTCCGTCATTTTTTTTTCCTTTAATTGCAAGAAAAATGTCATTTTTGCAAACTTCTCGAGAATTAATTTTCACATTTTTTATAAATATTGAAGATGGTAATTTTGAGATTTGAGCAACTTCTTTAATCACATTTATTTTTATATTATTTGATAAATTTTTATTTTTAACTTTTATTGAATTTAAAATTATTTTTCTGTCTGAAAAATAAATTTTTTTATTTTTAATATCTTGAGTTTTTTCATGACCTTTTCCTGCAACCAATAATATATTACCTGTATTTAAATTTTTAATAGCTTCTGATATTGCTATTGCTCTATTAGAAATTTCGATAATTTTCTTTTTTTTAATGCCTTTTTTAATATCTTTTCGAATTTTTTCAGGATTTTCAAATCTTGGGTTATCATTTGTAAGGATAATATCATCTGCATAATTACTAGCAATTTTTCCCATTTTTGATCTTTTAGTTTGATCCCTGTTACCTCCACAGCCAAATAATAAAGTTATTTTTTTATCAGGAAATTGTTCTCTCAGATTTAAAAGGCATGTTTTCAAGGCATCTGGTGTGTGTGCATAATCAAGAATTACCTTTGATAGATTTTTAATTTTACCGACTCTTTCAAATCTACCCTCTACTGGTTTTAATTTTGGAATTATATTTAAAATTTTATCTAAATTAAGATAGCTATTTTTTGCAGCAATTATTGCCATTAAAACGTTTTTTAATTGTATTTTACCAATTAAATTAAAATTAATGTCCTTTATTAAATTATTGTGTTTAATTTTTAGAAATTGAGTTTCACCTTTGAAACCATGTGAAATGATCTCAAAATTATTTTTTTTATCATTAAGTGTTTGTAATTTTAAATTTCTATTTAATGTTATTTTTTTAATTTTTTTAAATTCAGGTATTGATTGATCTGTAATTACATTGCCTCTTTTTTTAATCAAAGTTTCAAATAAATAAAGTTTTGCTTTTAAGTAATCATCTAAATTTTTATGATAATCAAGATGATCTTGTGATAAATTTGTAAATATGCCTGAATTAAACTTCAGACCATCTAATCTATTTTGTTTAAGGCCATGACTAGAGGCTTCCAATATTACATTTTCTACCTTTTGGCTTTTTAATCTAGTTAATATTTGAGCTAACTTGATTGGATCTGTTGTTGTGTTTGATAAATTTAGATTAACATTTTTTGATTTAACTCCTAAAGTGCCAATTGAAGCAACTCTTTTATTGTTTAATTTTAATATTTGATAATAAAAATCTGCAACTGATGATTTTCCATTTGTTCCAGTTACTGCAATTAAATTTCGTGGGTGCTTGTAGTAAATTTTAAAAGAAATTTCAGCTAATAATTTTCTAACATTTTTTGTATGAATAAACAAAATTCCATTTTGGATCTTTTTAACTTTTCTTTCAGTTACAATAATTTTAGAACCTTTTTTAATTGCTAATGGGATGTAATTATTTCCATCAATATTATTTCCTTTGATTGCAAAGAATACATAATTTTTTTTTATATTCTTAGTATCAAATGAAATACCTGCAAAAGAAAAGTTTTTATAATCTTTACTAATGTTGTGAAAATAATTTCCAAGAAGCATTATCAGTTAAACTCTAAATATTTTGTGGCTAAAATAGGCCCAATTTTATCTATAACTTTCCCTGCTACTTCAACCGATGTCCATCCTGCTGTGTTATACAAAGTTCCCTTCCATCCACCTTTTTGATGTCTATATTTATAATAATAATCTTTTGCTTTTTGTGGCGTGTCTAACATGACAATAAATACATATTGTGGATTTGAAGTTGGAAATATCGAGGCAAATGTATTTATTTTTGCTTCAGAATATAACCCATCTTTTGGTTGATCTGCAGTTCCTGTTTTTCCACCTATTTCATAATTTGGTACATTTGCAAATTTTGCAGTGCCCTCCTCTGTGTTAACAGTCTTTCTTAAAGCTTTAACAACCTGTTCAGAAACTCCTTTATTCAATATTCTTATCCCTTTTTTATTATTTTGAATTTTTTTGTTAATTAAAGTTGGCTTAATATCAAAGCCTCCATTTGATATTATTGAATAACCTTTAGCTAACTGGAGAATTGTAGTTGCAATACCATGTCCATATGAAGCCGTGGCTAATTTACATTTGCCAAAATTATAATTTTTTTGAGGAGCAACTTCTTCAATATCAAAACTAATTTGACTCAATACACCTATTTTTTCTAAAAAAGATTTATATTTTTCTGGTCCAATTTTTTGTGCAATTCTAACAGAGCCAATATTTCCTGATCTAATTAAAATTTGTTCAGCTGATAAATCAGATGGTATTTCATCATCATACTCTCCAATTCTATGTTTTTCACACCTGATAGATTTTGGTAAGTTTAAAAACTCAGTTTCAGGTTTTATCAAATCGTAATTTAAAGCACTTGCAAATGTAAATGGTTTAAAAACTGAACCTAATTCGTAAGTTCCCTTTGTAACTCTGTTAATTAAATTAGTATCAGTTATATTTTTTCTTTGATTTGGATCAAAATCAGGTAAAGAAACAAGTGAAAGAATATTTCCATTGTTTACATCCATTAGTATAGCTGCACTACCTTTGCTTTTAAAGATTTCCTGATATTTAATTAATTCTTTTCGTATTAAAAACTGAATATCTTTATCAACAGTAAGTTTTATATCTGTTTTTGATTTTCTTAAGATTTCATTAAAAGATTTTTCAAGACCTGAAATACCATTATTGTTGTCATCTATTTGACCAATAATATGACTAAAAAGATTTTTTTGAGGATATATTCTTAAAACTTTTTCCTCAGGTTTTATTGATTTGTCTCCAAGTTTCATTAACTTTTCATAATTTTCTTCGGAGATTTTCTTTTCTAAATAAAAATATTTTTTTTTATTTAATTTATTTTCAATTTTATTAAAATCTTTATTTGGAAATATAATCTTTAAACTCAGTAAAAGTTTTTTTTGATCAATTACATCAGAAGTCTTTATGCCTATATCAATTGATTTAACAGTTTTAGCCAAATATTTACCGTTAATATCAATAATATCTGCTCTATAAAGTTTCTCAATAGCCAGTGGAATATTTTCAATTTTATCCAATTTAGATGCACGTGAACCTAAATGAATTAAATGAATGGTGTAAATTAAATAAATAACAAAAAATACAAAAAATATAAATGCTACTCTGTTAAATTGAATATTTAAGTTTGTCTCACTTTTTTTATAGGTAAAATTATTTTTGTAGTCCTCTATAATAATTTTTGATTTAGATTGTTTCATTGTTCTTTTGTAATTCTTAAATTTTGAATTTTTTTATCTTTGTTATGAGTCTTAAAAACTTTTATATTTTCAATATTTTTTGTAACTAATTCATCTTCAAAAAATTGTAGCTGAAATTCTAATAATTTTTCTGAAGAACTTAAATAATCATGTTCTAATTTTATTTTTTCAAATTCAGAAAATAAAACTCTTACATTTTCCTTAACTGTAAATATCTCATCTTCAGTTTTTTTTGCTGAGTTTTTAATGATCGCTGTTGATAAAATTAACAAAAATACAACCAATATTAGGCCAATCTTTTTCAAAGTTTGTCCCCAAAATTCTCTATTTCAATCAAATTTTTAAATTGATCCAAAATATCAGTTTCGAAATCATAAAAATCTGTTCTCTTTTTTACATATCTAAGTTTCGCAGACCGTGAAGGTAAATTTTCATTTATTTCTTTTTCAGAAGGAACAATTGCTTTTTTTTCAATTAACTCAAATAAAGTTTCAGATTGTTCCATCACTGGAACATATCTGGATATACTTTTTTTTTCAGATAGACTTTTAAAAAAATATTTTACAATTTTATCTTCTAGTGAATGAAAAGTTACAACAGTTAATAAACCGTCTTTTTTTAGAACTTTGGCCGCATTAATCAGTCCAAATATTAATTCGCTAATCTCCTTGTTTACCAAAATTCTTAAAGCTTGAAAAACTTTAGTAGCACTATGTGTCTTAAAGCTTTTTTTTCTTTTTGTCTTGTCTATGATTTTTACAAGCGTTTGAGTATCTATTTTATTTTTAATTCTCTCTTTAACAATGTTTCTTGCTATAAATTTACTTTCTTTTTCTTCTCCAAAAAACTTAAATATTTTTTCTAATTCTTTTTCGTCTAATTTATTTATTACATCTTCAGCAGAAAAATTATTTAAACCCATTTTCATATTAAGGTTTCCTATCGAGTCAAATGATAATCCTTTTTTGGGATCTTTTATCTGCGTATATGAATATCCAAGATCAAAAATGACACTTTTAATGTTTTCATTTTTGAGTTTTAAATTGTTTAACTGACTAAATTTTAAATTTTTGTATAAAAACCTGTCTTCAAATTTTTTTTTTAATTTATTGTCTACTTTTTTACTCTCAATCTTTTTTTTTGATCTGTAAGTTTGATTGAATATACTGAAAGAATAGTCCTGTGTGTCACTAATTATTGTTGTATTTTTTAGCACTGGAAGCCAACTATTCTTATAATTTTCAATTATTAAGTCATACATTTTATTTTGAGGAGTAAAATTTACAGTCTGAATAGAGTTAGGAAATTTTCTTATTAAAAAATATCCAGAAGAGGGTCTCCAAGATTTTTTGTCATCAATTTGATCAAAAACTTTTACTCTAAAATAAAGCTCATTCTTTTTGAAATTATCATTAATCAAAACAAATAGTTTTTCATCAGACTCAGATATTTGCTCAAAGCTTCCAAGGTTAATACTATCTGGAATACCTAAATTATTTTTAGAAGCATTAAATAGATTAAGGGTTATGTCTGTTCGTGGGATAATTAAGTAAAAAATAGCGATCACCGGAATCAAACCTAATCCAAAACCAAGATATTTAATCATATTTTTTAAATCCATTTCAATTAATGTAGTTTGATTTGATAGATAAAAATTAGAAATGGTTAAAATTAACAAAACTGTTGATAGTAAAGAGTTAATTAAATCCTGGCTTTCCGTTAAATTGAGAACACTTATAAAAAGACAAATTATATTAAAACTAAAGAGATGGTTTTTGGTTTTAATATTTAAAAACCTAAAAACTAATAAAATTCCTATAATCTTTACAAAAAACTCTTTAGCTAAAACAAACTCAAAAAAAAACAATTGAATATAAAGAGATGCACAAAGTAATAAAAATAAAATAATAAAATTTATCTTTAAATTCTTTACATAAAGAGTAAATGCAAATACGTAGAGAATAATCCAAAAAAAAATATTTAAATCAGATAAATTTCTTGAAACTAAAAAAAGGCTTAAGGTAAAAATAATATGTGTTAAATCAAAAAACTTTTTATTATTGAGAAGCATAGCTTAGGTATTTTAAAATTTCATTTAATGAGGTTTTCGTATTTGTTAAAGCAAATTCCTTATTTTTATGTTTTAAAATTAAACCAACATTATTTTGCTTGGAATTCAAAACTAAATAAGAGGAAAAGTTTAGAATTTTTTCAAAGCCATAGTGATAATTTTGATTTAGATCTATAATAATTTTCTCTTCTTTTTTGTAAGTTTTAAATTTTTTTACATAAAATTTATTTTGAGCTATAGTTTTTTTCCAAGCTACTTTAGATAAGTTATCTCCTGGTCTAAATTCATCAATATTATCAAACTCATTATCTTTATTTAATCGATCAAGTATATTTTGATTAATGAATAAGTTTTCAGATGGTCGAATAGGCTTAGGATAGACAAATATTCTATTTTTAATCTCAATTGATCTTTTAGTTTTTATTACCCCAAATGGAAAATCAGATTTAATAACAAGATTAGATATTTGTTTTATACCTCTATCGTTAAAAACTTTCTTAACTTTTATCTCATTTAATGTTTTTAAAAAATTAAAGTTTCCGATCTCATGACCATCTAATTCTATATTAAGGTTTATTTTTTTCTCATTTTTAATATTTTTTAAATTAATTGAGATATAAGAAGATTTTCCCTCTTCAATGTATTCTTCTATTTCTACATTTTCAATGTTCCTAATATTTTGATGAGAAATTAAAATTGAAATAAAGAAAACAAAAAAAATAACTATAGACAAAACCAATGCAAAGTTAGTTTGATAAAAAACAGCAGCTAGAAAACAAAAACTAACAAATAAACCTAAGTAAACGCCTTTAAGATTTGGATAGATGTAGATTTTTTCGTTTTTTAATAAAGAGTTTAAAGCAAAACTCATTTTTCAATTTCTATTTTGCTTAATATTTCTGAATTAATAAACTCAATTTTTTCTTCAGGTTTTAAAAAATTAATTCTATGTCTCAAAACATATGGAAGTAAATCTTTTACATCCTGATGAGTTACATAGTCTTTTTCATTAATTACAGCCCAACCTTTAGATAAATCGATTATTTGTTTCAAGCACCTAGCAGAAAGGTGGATATTTTGGTTAAGCTCTTTAGTCTTTTTTTCAATTTCAATTAGATAATTATATATCGTATCCGCAACATTAATTTTTTCTTTAATTTCTTTTAATTTTTTAAGGTTTAGTTTTTGATTAGATTTTGAAATTTTCTCATTATTTTTTAGCATTTTAATTTTGTTATCATCATCTAGATCACTTAAAGAAAAAGAGACCATGAACCGATCTAATTGAGAGTCTGGTAATAAACTAGTTCCAGCAGTGTCCATCGGGTTTTGAGTTGCGATGACAAAAAATGGAGTAGGGAGATCATATGTTTTTCCATCTATTGTGACACTCTTTTCTTCCATAGCTTCCATAAACGCACTTTGTGATTTTGGGCTTCCTCTATTTAGTTCATCTGCTAGTACAATATTAGTAAAGATAGGACCTTTTTGAAAAAATGGTTTTGTTCCTTTGTACATATTAAAACCTAAAATATCACTTGGTAATAAATCTGAAGTGAATTGAACTCTTCTAAAATCTAATTTTAAACTTTCAGTTATTGCTTTTGCTAAAGTCGTTTTACCTGTACCTGGATAATCTTCTATTAGGATACTCCCTTCAGAAATAATTGAAGCTAAAACGAGTTTAATCTTATCTTTATTTCCTATAACTACTTTTGAGATGCTATTGATTAAATTATCAATCATATAACACTCTATATTTTATTTATTTGATTTCGTCAGGCTCTTTTTTTAACGCAGTAGATTGCTTTTCTAAAGATGTAAGCTTCTGAATATTGGTAAATTTATTCAAAACACCTTGTAATTTACCTGTAGCATCAATGAGTTCATTTCTCTCAGCTTCATAAGAGTTTATCTTAGTCCAAAGATTGTCAATTCTTCTCTTGTTTCCATTATTTTCAATAACAAGTTTCTCCTGTGCTTCTTTATAGAATTCAGCAGTACCTCTAAGTTTCTCTCTTTCTTCTGAAAGAACTTCAACTTTAATATTAACATCTTTCAATTGTTTTTGGTTATCATTACTGGCAACAGCAAATTGAAATTTTAAATCTGATAACTCTTTTTCTAAAAACTTATTTTTTGCATCTAATTTTCTTCCAAGAGATCTTAATTTAATAGAGTAATCTTTTAATTTTAAAAAACTATCTTTATGTTGGTTCACTTGGTTACCAATAATTTTAAAAGCTTGGTTTTTGTTATCTTTGTAATTTACAAGTGTAAGAGCTAGATCTTTCATTTTTGCTTCAAGTTTAGAGTTTTTAGCTTGTAGCAAATATCCAATTGATCTAACTTTTTTAATTTTATTTTTCAGTGCCATAAAATTTATGTAATTAAATTGTTTTTCAAAAGAACTATATTCAAGTTCTTCTTCAATTAAGTTTTTTGTTTTTTCATCTACGAGATCCCCAAGGATTTGCATTATCTCTTTTTGAACTTCTTTAGCAGTTCTTTTAGGTTTTTCTAAATTTGGTGAATACTTTTTCTTGGCTGGCTTTAATTGTTTCTCAGCATGTTTAATTAGTTCTTCTGTACTTAATGGTATAGTTTCATTTTTATTTAGAGATTTTGGCTTTGAAACTTTTTCTTGCTCTAAACTTTTGCTTTCTTCTAATTTTTTTTTTTTCTTTTCTTTAGGTAAATTGATCTCGTCGATTGCAGCGAATATATCCTTGAAATAATCAGAATCACCCATGATTCGAATAATATAACTTATCTTTTCTTTTTACTGAATTACAAAAATAACGATGTTAATATTTTTTCAATTAAAAGTAGTAGAATTTTTTTTGAATACAAAAAAGATTTAATCTATCAAACCTTTTTCTTTTAGACCTTCATGGTATTTTTCCATTGTGATCATGCCATCTTTACCTGAAGTTTGAAGCGTTGATGTTATTGCAGCCATCTTTCCTTCTCGTATCAAACTTCTTATTGCGCTTGAGCCTGTCATAACTTCAAAACAACCAATTCTACCACCACCTTTTTTCTTTAATAATTGCTGTGATAGAACCATTCTAATTGATCCAGCTAACATCGCTTGAGCTAATGGTTTTTGTTCAGAAGGGAACACGTCTAAAATTCTGGTTACGGTAGACGCTGCACCGCTAGCGTGCAGTGTTCCAAATACTAAGTGTCCTGTTTCTGCTGCAGTAAGTGCTAAAGAAACAGTTTCAAGATCACGCATCTCACCAACAAGAATTACATCTGGGTCTTGTCTTAGTGCTGATTTTAATGCACGTGCAAAAGATTTAGTGTCTTTACCAACTTCCCTTTGTGATAGAATACTTTTTTTTCCTGTATGAATAAATTCGATAGGATCTTCAATTGTAATAATATTTTCTGATCTATTTGAATTAATTTGATCAATCATAGCTGCAAGTGAGGTAGACTTTCCCGAGCCGGTTTGTCCTGTAACCAAGACTAAACCAGTTTTATAGTTTATTGCTTCATGTACAGCAGAAGGTAGACCCAGCTTTTCCATTTGAGGTATTTCACTGACGATTTTTCTAAGCACCATTGAAGGACCGTAGCTTGAATAATAAGCATTTACCCTAAATCGAAAATCTCCAATTTGAACAGCATAGTCCAAATCTCTTGCAGTGACGATTTCTTTTAATTGCGCGTTGTTTAATGTAGATTTCCAGAAAAGTTCAATATCTTTTCTTGAAATCAAATCATCTTCAAACACATGAACGTCACCATCAATTCTCATCGCCATTGGTTGATTAGATCTTATATGAAAGTCTGATAAATCGTGCTGACCGGTATAAGTTGATATTTTATCTTGTAATGACATTTTAAATATTTTTATGGCGTGAAGTAACCTTCAATATTTACACTTCTTGCTACATTTCCCGTTGCACCGTCACCTCCAACTGATAGGTAAACTTGAAGAGGTACTATTTGATTTGAGTCAGTAGGTCCGTAGCCACAAGCAATTGCCCTATAAAATAGTCTTCTACTTGTAAATTGATTTGCAGTTAAGTTATCTGCACCCTCAGTAGGAGTTGGTACGTAATTGTATCCATTTGTAGTCGTATGGTTTCCAATTCTTTGAACATAAACATCATAAGTGTATTCATTTAATCTACTATCTACACCTGCATCCGCAAAATCTGCTCCAACTTGTCTATAAGCATAATGAATAAAATTCGATGTGTTTGTATAACCATGAAGACCTAAACAATCACCTGTAACGGCGGTATTTTCTGAATTAGTGATAACAATTGCATTTGTACCTTGTGCAGACATATTATCTACAAGCCAAAGTCTTCCTCTTTCTAAACCATACTCAGCCGCTTGTTTTACTAAATTAGTTTTATGAGCAGCTCCTCTATTTTTTGAGTTATTTTGTAAAATTCCCATCATAGCCACACTAAAAGTAGATAATGCCAACAAGATTAGTATTGTCAAAGCTAAAACGAAACCTTTTTCTTTTTTTAATTTCATCATACGTCAGGTAAACATATATCTAACATTTTTGGATCTTGATAGGTAGTATCATCTATTACTACTCCGAATTCATTCCAATAATTAACACATGCTCTTCGATTTGCTGCTGTTGCGTTATTACAAACTTGTTGTGCTGCAAAATTACTACTAAATTCTAACACAAACCCTAAAGTTGCAAATGGAGAATAATTTACACCTGGGAGAAATAAATCATTCCACCAACCTCCATTTTGATTATCACTAAACTGTGCGTAATGTTCTCCAGCCTCAGCTGGGTAGTGTTCGTTTGTCTCTAAGTTGTTGTTATTATAAGTCACTCCTTGAATATCGTTACAACAGTCGTTAGGTTCGCCAGTCCTCCAACTTGTAAAATTATCATTGCTAACGCCATCATCAGTAAAAAAAAGTTGTCCTTCCTCAGGTCCACCAACCCAACGCCAATCTCCCTCTGTTGCAGTAAAAGAAGACATTCCGTCCGCGGTAGTTGTATCTATCATATCTGAAGCCCCGAACCAGGCAGCAATTGGATCGCCATCACCGTCTCTAATTTTATCAAGTATATAATTATTTTCGTCTTCACTAGTAATTGTACCTAGGTAGCCATTTAAGTTATAATAACTTAATGCCTCGGCTCTAAGTTTTGCCTGACTCCACCACAATGCATTACCTGTCAAACTGTCAGTTGTAGCACCACCGGTTAGAGCGCCTCTTCCTGATGTAGTATCCTGCGTATAACATATAAAATGTTGAACTCCACCAGCCTCTCTTGGAATTAAATCCGAACAAAGCCCTGGAAATCCTAAAGCTAATTGAATAGAACGATCGTCACCGAGAACTGCAGTTCTATCATCTTGATCATCTTCAAGATTTACGTATCGCACAGTTCTTAAAAAATCTTGGTATTGTTGTGCAGTTGCATTTCCATCGATTTCCAATACACCAATAGCAGCGTTAAAATTAACTGTTAAACCTAAATTGGTTTCCATATTTGAGTCCCAATCAAAACTATCTTCGTTCTGAACATAATTCGTTGTTATAGCAACTCTGGCACTAGGCACATTATTTGCTGCAGGATCCCATATAGTATCATCGTCTGATACATCGTAGTTTACAAATAAATCTTTAGCATTAGGACATTTATCATCACACTGAGTACTATTTCCCGTAAGATTTTTATTTCTTAAAAAAACTCTTTTATTGAAATTAATAGATACCGGGTTTCCAGAGTTAGCTGTAAACAATATATCTACATCTAAGCTATTATCATTTGTGGAACCACCAATTGAAGGATATGAAAAAGTAATATCTCCCACTTTATCTGATACAGGTTGCCAATTATGAGTAATAGAATTAAAATTTGGATCTCCACTTGAAGATATTACAGTGATACAATCATCTGTTCGTTCAACTTTTTTATACAAAGTATTTGCATCAGGTCCTCCAGTGAACGTACCTCTTCTATAAGTAATTTTATATCTATAAATGACGCTTCCATCAAAGTTGGGTATATCAAAACAAGCACTTACTTCATTTCCAGAAACAATGTTCACTGCATTAGCGGCAGTAATGCCATCTCTACAATTGGCTGAATTACTTATATCTCCTCTGGCAGGATGAACGAAACCACCCTTAGCTAGATCTTTTTCGATTGTTGCGAATAAAATATTTGATTCACTTTGTAAATCGCTAGTATCCTGCACTTGAAAAAAATCTTTAGCACTTCTGTCATATAAATTAAATAATGTCACAGCAACCAAAGATGTAATAAAAATTGCAACAACTAATTCAACTAAAGTAAAAGCTTTATATTTTTTTAAATTTTTTTTCATATTATTCACAAATACTTGCAGAGGATAAATTTAAATTTACTTGTTCTTTTACTCTTACTCTAGGATAAGTAGCATTAGGACTTGTTCCATTTCTAGGCATTACAACTGGTATTGTATTGGCTGAACCTTCCCAAACAACAGTTCCTGCTGCATGATTTTGTGCACGCATATCCCAATTCCTTATTGTAGAACCAGCCGCATGTTGGATTGCCGTAGTTCCATTTTGTGCTCTAGCTATAAACGTCATATTTGAATTATTAAAATTATTTAAAGATTGTCCAAAACTTCCATGATTGACTTCAAATACTTCGCCGTTAATCTCAGCTAAACCTCCGAAAGGAGCTATTTGAGCTGCTCCAGTACCTCCATTAATATTTCGAGTAAAACTTGTTGTGTCAGTGGCACTTATCAAAGCGTCTATAGTCCCAGAACCTCTAACACCTCTGGTCAGACCACTTACTGTGTTAGTACCTCTATTTAACCCCGTGTAAGTTACAAACTCACTTCCTATTTGCATATTTGAAGGAGCGTCAGGTAAAAAAGAAGTGTCTGCTAAAATTGCAGAATTACTTGAAGGTGTGATTGCGTTAACTAATGTAGTTTGTGCTGCTGTAATATACTCCCAACATAGATCCCTGTTTTCCTGGTTAAATTCTTGGCCGTGAGAACTGTTAGCATCATCACTTGCTATTAAACAACCCGCAGTATCCGGTTTAAGTACTCTCCATTGATTTATTCCAAATGGAACTTGTTGAATCTCTAATTCCAAATCTTCAAGCGCATTTATATTCCCAGTTCCTAGATGAATTACCATCCCATCATGAGCATTTGCCCATCTAAAATTACCTGTACAAGATCCACCTGATAGTGAAGCTTCGCAGCTTTCACTATCATCATCAAAAACCACAATCCTTGCATTATCTGGTAGGTTATCAACTGTAAATCTTAAAAAACCACCACCGTTACCTCCAGTTATAGTGTAACCTAATGTGCTTTGATCGGATGAATCTGTTGCATTGTTATATTCATCGAAGATAAAAACTAACGACAAATCATTATTATTCATTCGAACTCCATCACATTGACCCGCCCAAACAGTATCGTCGCAACCAGAAGGTATAATTCTAACATCAGGACCTGTATATCTGTACATAAAAACAGTAGCAGCATTTGACCATGAATAATTTTGTCTACATGTAGAAGATCCAACTGTACCACAAGAGTCAGTCATGTTTGTTGTACCACCTGAGTCAGAGTCTAAATTTCCATATTGTTGAACGTTGCTTCCATTGAAAGAATAGTGAAGTGTAATATTTTCTGAACCAGACATTATTCCTGTTTGAACTGGTTCATCTAATCCTGGAAAAGAAAACGCTACACTATCTTGAGTGTCATCATAAATGCATACATCAACTCTTTTAGCAAGAATAGTATTAGTTGCGCCATCTCCTAACGTTACACGCACTAAACCATCTGATTCAACATCGATATCTCTGACATTAACATCAGATCCTAACTCGTTATTAATTTGCGTCCTCCAGTGATTATGTAAGTCCCTCACGTTTTGAGGAACCGTTGTACAGCTAGAAGTGGTTGAAGGAGCAGCATTATTTAAATTCAGTCCGTTAAAGCAAGAAAGAGTATTTTGTGCCAATGCAATAAATGTTATTGCCGTATCACTTGATAAAGCAGCTGATGGAAATACTTCCTCAACTGTTATTGTTCTATTTGCTCCTGTGCCAGCAACACTTGAAACAGTATATCGACCTCTAATTCCATTTACTAAAAAAATATCTCCAATTGTAGGATTTTGAGACAGCCCTGTTACTATAATCGTAGTAGCACCCGTAGCAATTGTTTGCGTGGTTGCTGTAACTGTTCCATAAGGATTATTTACGGCTTTAGCAAAATCCATTATGTCTGAAATAATTAAAGCAGCTAATTGATCTCTTCTATCGCTGCTTACTAGTTTCTGTTGCCCAGTTATAAATGTTGTACTTGAATTAATAAAAACAATAGAAATCATTCCTAAAACAAAAATAGCGACTAATACTTCAATTAATGAAAATGCTTTTTTTCTTTTAAAAATATTATTCAACATAACCAGTGTTATTTAATCTAAATATTTGTGAAAGATCATCATCATAAATTTTAAACCATTGAGCGCTAGGAGAAGTTCCATCAGGCAAAAAACACATTTCAACTTTATTAGCTAATTCATTTGTGCAGTTAGCGTCATCACATGTTGTAATTAATGTTTGTTCGACAGTTTTATCTAAGCCCGTGTCCGATGTCATCGATGTTAATGCTACGTTTGAAAAAGCATTATCACAATTAGTTCCTGAAACATCACCAATTGCGCAGTCACATCTTCGATTTAAGTTTATATCTCTCCAACTTGTACCTGTAGGTTCATAAGTTTTTAAAGTATAGTCACTACCACTAACTTCTAATATAACTTTTATTGGTTTACCTTCACTATAAGATCTATACCTCGCATCTTTTAAATAGTCTGTCAAAGTCGCTTTATTTGCAGCAAATTGAGAGCCAGTGCTTATTCCACCAAAACCGGCAAAGCCAATCGCCCCTATAATGCCCATCAGCGCAATCACTATTAGTATTTCAACTAAAGTCATTCCTTTTTTAAATTTTTTAAATAGTAAAATTTTCATTGAAATAATAATATTTGAATTTTATTGAAAAAACCATAATGAACAAAAATCAGTAAAGAAAACCGTTGGATAAGTTTTTAAACTAAATTTAGAAACAAATACCCAAAAAAAGCACCTAAAATTAAGCTCAACTGAAGGGCGATTCTGTGCATATTTCCCTTATTTTTTGCGGAAAAAACGTTTAAACTAGAGGTTGATTCGACTTTATGGAAAAACTAAAAAAAATAATAAAACAAATACAAGATATTTTTTCTAAAATATTTTACCCAATCCTCGGATCCGTTTGCTTGTCTAAAGAAAAAAGATTTTCAATTGAATTTGATGAGAAGAGTATAAAAATTTGCAAAATCAGCCCTAACGGAAAAAAAATTTTAAAAATAGTTGAGGAGAAATTTGATTTTGACGAAAAAATGAATTTTGCTGAAAATCAAATTCAGTTTTCTGAGGAAATAAAACAAATTTTAGCTAGAGAAAAATTAATTGGTCATGAAGCGACTGTTATTATACCTACATCTAAAGTTAAAATTAGCTCGCTTAAAATTCCAACAATTAGCCCTCTTGAATTAGAAGAACAATCCAAAAAAGAAGATTTTTGGGCACAACACGAAGATGCTAATATTAATTTTGAAGAGGACGTGATCAATTATCAAATTGTAGGTAGCGATAAAGTCTCAGGAGAAAACAATATCCTAGTTGCAGCAACAAATAAAAAAGAAATAGAAAATATTTATAATATTTTAATTAACGCTGGTGTAAATCCAAATGTATTTGAACCAAAATGTTTTGGAAATATTAATGGCATTTTAAATTCAAGAAAAATTTATAAAACTAGTTCGTTTGCATTATTTGAATATGGTGAAAAAGAAAATTATTTCTTCATTCATACACCTAAAGAAGTTTTATTTATTCAAAATACTATAATTCGAGAAGATCTAGTGCTTATAAAGCAAATTGAGAGACTTCCTGATCCAACCGGACCTTTTTGGAATGAAGTTTATGAGAGGATTTTAACTGATGTTAACACAAAACTAGAAGACACAGGTGGAATTACAAAAGATGGTATTGAAGGATTTGATCTTAAAGATGTTTTTGTTCACACGGAACTAGGTAGTTCTGAAAATTTTGTTAAAGGATTAAAAAATAAACTTCCTGATTTAAATTTTAAATTAATTAGTTTTTTACCCCAGCCAGCATCGTCAGAAGTAGAGTCAGAAAATATTTTTGATAATGAGTTGATGAAATTTGACAAAAAATTAGAAAAACAATTTATGGAATATGAACCTGAAAGCCAAGATTATTATCCTAATGTTGGAGCCGCTTTAAGATTTTTCAATCCATTTTCCTCTAAAGAACCAAATCAAATTAAATACAAATTAAATCTTCATCATATGTATGAAAATATATCTAATAATAGAAGAGTAAGATTTAGCAATTCATCATTAAATTTAATTTTAATATTATTAATTTTAACTTTCGCTTCTTTAACAAGCCAAACTTATCCAGTATATTTAGAAAAAGCCAATGTGCTAATCAATTATGATAAAGTTAAAAAAGATCATGATAATCTAATCAAACAAATTGGAAGCGCAACTGCTAAAACGAAAAGACTAGAAGAAAAAAGATTGCTTGCAAATAAAATTATAAAAAACAAAGATGAATTTACTCAACTTATTATCGAAACACCCTCTATAGTTCCTAGCGGTATTGAGATAAGCAAGTTACAATACGTTGAAGATGATCATGCTGTTTTTAATGGTTATGCTTTATCTGATGAAGACTTAAATATTTTCTTATCAAACCTAAGGATTAATATTGGAAAACCAGAATTAAGAACAATAGGAATTACTAAAATTAAAAAGGAACAATCTAATCTGCCAAATACAAACGCTGCTTCAAATGTACCAACACCACCAACAGTAAATGCTGATCCAGAGAATATTCAGGGAGATTTAACACCACTTTTTTCCAATAACAACGCACCTACACCAGATGAAAATTTGGATGATGGAACTTTAATGGAAGTAAAAAACTTCGTTATCAGAGTTGACTTAAAAAAAGACAAACTACAAAGTAAAAATGGTTAAAATTAAAAAAATAAAAAATAAAAAAATTTTAGAAAAATTAAGAAAAAAAAGAAAATCTAAAACTTCAAATGAGGTTGTAAATGAAGTAGTTAAAATAGAGGCTGTTAAAAAACAAAAAGCGTCCATTAAGAAACCAAAAAAAATAGACCCAGTTAAAAATCTTAAACATCAAGAACTATTTAGCCTGAGAAAACCAAAATTACCTCCAGCTAAAAAAGGCAAAAAAACTAAAAAAATAAAACTTAAGTTTCCAGATGATACTAAAAAATTAGGGCCAGGGTCTTATTTAAGTAAAATAGCTTACGTAGCTGTAGTGGTGATTTCTTTTTATGTTGGAAAAATAGGAATATTAGATAGCACTATTAATAATGCTCGACAAATAGAAGGGGATTTATCGACAAAACAATCTTTTTTAGATACGGGATCACAAACAATTCAAACTATTAAAAATAGAGAGCTAAAAGCAATCGAAGACTTTGAGGAAACAAAAAAAATTTATTTTAATAATAGTGAACCCGAAACTTTCTTTGAATTTTTAGCTGATATTGCTTTAAGAAATGGTATTCAAATAGTTGAACTAAATAAGTTAAAAGAAGAACCTTATAAGGAAGCAGCGCCACAAGGCCAACAACAAGGACAGGCAAATAATAATGCGAATTCAAATTCTAGTGATTATATTTTAGCAACTTATAGAATAAAAATTATAGGAAATTTTGTAGATTACAAAAACTTCATTGCAGAAGTAAAATCAAGAAATAAAGGAGTGGTCACAAGACAAGCTTTACTAGAAAAAATTGCAAATAAAGAAAATACAGTTAGTGTACAAACAGACATTACTCTAAATTACATAAAATCATGATTAAAAAACTTTTATTTATAATTTTGTTATTTATTCCAACGTATTTATTAGCAGGTGAGCCCGGAGATGAACCAGCTTTTAATGAAATTACAAATACTAATGATCAAGAATTAACCGATAAAAAAACTCTTGTTAATGATGAAAATCAAACAAATGAACAGAATTTAAATGTAGAGACAAGCTCTACTGAGGTTAACCAAACTACTGAAATTATTGAATCAACTCAAAAAGAGGCAGCAAATGAAGAAATAAATAATAATGAAGTGATGACAATTTCTAGTAAAAATGATTTTGAATGTTATAAAAGTTCAGCAGGAGAAAATCCTTTCTTAAGAGATTTAAGTGATGAGTTACTTAAGAGACAGGACAACGGAGCTTGTGTTTATCCATTAGATACATTTAGAGTTGTTGGTATCTTAGACTCAAACAATCAAGGTCAAACTATTCAAAATAATTCAACTAAATTAGCTTTAGTTCAAATACCTAATAATCAAGATCAAATTATAATATCAGAAGGCCAAATTTTAGGTTCTAAAGGTGGTGTAGTTAAAGAAATAGATTTCGATAGTATAGTAGTTGAAGAAGAAGGTAATTTAGTTAGACTGGAGGTGATACAATGAAAATTGCTCAATTATTTAAATTAATATTATTACTGATATTTGTTACATCTTGTTCAGGCAAATCTGGCAAGGTTGATTCAAAATTAGATATTACTGAAATTAAAAAAGAGAGTTTAACTTCAGTAAATGCTACAATGGAGTCTGCTCCAAATTATAATTCTAATAAAACCCAACCAAGAAGATCTAACCTAGGGTCGTCAGGTAATAAAAAAAGAAATGAAAAATTATCAGAACCTAGTTTTCCTATCACTATCAATTTCAAAAGAACTAAAATATCTGATGGCTTAAGGGCTTTAGGTAATCTTGCAGGTAAAAATGTAATTGTTGCTGATAACATAGTTGGTTATTTAAATATGAAGGTAATTAAAGAACCATGGAATGAAGTTTTTAATTCTATAATAGAATTAAACCAATTATCCTACAAAGAACAATCTGATGGTGGTATAATAAAAATTTTAAGATCTTCAGATGTATCTGATGTATCTTCAACAGTTGAAAGTACTGAAATATTTCACGTTTATTACAATCAACCAACTACAATGATACCTCAATTAACAGCTGTTTTTACTGGTGAAGAACAAGCCCCAACTTTTGCTGCAGATGATACAAATAGAAAGTTGATAGTAAAAGGTACGCCAGATCAATTTGATGCGGTTGAAGTTGTATTAAATAAAATAGATTTAAAAAGACCTCAAATTTTAATTGAAGCATTTGTACTTGAAGTAGCGCCAACATTTGAGAGAAAACTTGGTACCAGACTTTCATTACAAGCTCAAAACGCCAACACCGGATCGACAAATAAAGATACTTTGGTACTTAAAGGTATTAAAACTGGTGAAGGTATTGATAACAATGATGATTTAGTTGTTGGAACAGAAAATAGTGCTTTAACAAGTTTTTTAGTTGGCGGAACATCAGGACTAGGCATCATAAGAGATATGGGATCCGATCAAATTAAATTTGAAATTGATGCTTTAGAAACTGAAGGGGACTCCAAAACACTTTCAAATCCTAAACTGTTTACGATGAGTGGTGAAAATGCAGTTATTACTCAAGGTACAAGATTTGGTGTAAACACCACAAGTGTTGCTGATGGAGTTACGACAACATCTGTTCAATATTTTGATGCCAATTTAAAACTAGATATAACACCAACTGTTACAGGTGACGGCACAGTAAGCTTGGATGTAGTGGTGACAAATGATACAGTTAATACAGGAGCAAGCCCTCCAATTGTTACCAAAAAAGAGGTTGATACCAATTTATTTCTATCTGATGGAGATATAGCAGTTGTTGGTGGTATTTTGACTAATACTTTGTCAGAAAGTAATTCTAGAGTACCATTGTTAGGTAAAGTGCCAATATTAGGATCTTTATTCAGATCAAGAACTTCAAAAGATGAGACTACAGAATTATTGATTTTTCTAGCCCCTAGAATAATATAATAATAAAGTAAGAATCATTATGAATTTGAGCGCTGCTTCGTCAGAAAAAATAGCAAATTTACTAAAAACAAGTGGTGTTTTAACTGCTGATAGACTAACTAAAATTGCTACGCAGTGTGGCTCAAATAAAGAAAAAATTGTAGACGAGTTATTAAAAAAAAAATTCGTTAGCGAGCAAGATATTGTAAAAGTTCTTGCTAAAGCTTATAATTTAAGAACTATTGATCTTAAAATTGGCTCAATAAAACCAGACGGATTAAGCGCTTTACCAGTTGACTTTATTAGAAAAGAAAAAATAGTTCCTATCGGCGTAGAAGCAAACCAACTTAAACTAGCAATAGCAGATCCTGCTAAATTAATTCAATTAGCAAAAATTAAAAACTTTGCAAAAAAAAATGTTAATTTTTCTGTTACCACATTTACAAACTTAGAAAAGGTTCTAGCTGATAAAGTTTGGGATGCTCAAAAAGCAAAAGCTAAAAATGGAAATGGTAGCCCCGGCGCTGGAGTCGCTGGTAAACCAAAAAAACCAACTAATCTAGCACCAATGAATGTAGTAGAAGTGGTTGATAAAGTATTTCAAGATTCATTAGCTGGCGGTACGTCAGATATACATATCGAGCAATTTAAAGATGGTTTCTCTCAAGTAAGATTTAGAGAAGATGGCATAATGAAAGTTCACGAGGAGCTTAGCCAAAGAGTAAAAAACAATTATGTTGCAGTAGTTACTAGATTAAAAATTATGGCTGGCTGTGATATTTCTGAAAGCAGACTTCCTCAAGACGGCGCTATAACTGTTAAAGATAAGAGCAACAACAATGTAGATTGTGATGTACGTTTTAATGTAGTTCCTACAAAATTTGGTGAAAGAGTTTGTATGCGTTTGTTAAGAGGCACAAACATCATGGCACTAGATAAAATAGGAATACCAGAGAGAGAATTAAAAGTATTTATAAAATCAATCGAGTCACCTCAAGGAATGGTTCTTGTGACAGGTCCTACAGGAAGTGGTAAAACAACTACGCTTTATGCAGCACTTGCACATTTAAATAAACCTGACAAAAACATTTTAACCGCAGAAGATCCTGTTGAATATACTTTACCTGGTATTGGACAAATACAAGCCAATGAAGGAATTGGTTTATCATTTGCGAATATACTAAAAGCATTTTTGCGTCAGGACCCAGAAGTGATCCTGGTTGGAGAAATAAGAGATAAATCAACAGTTGATATCGCTATCAAAGCTGCAATCACTGGTCACCTTTTATTATCTACACTTCACACCAACGACGCTATACAAACAATTGTTCGTATGACTAACATGGGTGTACCATCTTTTATGATAGCAGGTGCATTAAATACAATTGTTGCGCAAAGACTAGCTAGAAAAATATGTCCAAAATGTAAAGTAGAAGATACATCAATTACAAAAGATCAATTAAAAGAAATAGGTTTTGATGTTACAGAAGTTGAAACATTGAAGATATTTAAAGGAGCAGGTTGTGAGTCCTGTAAAAGCACTGGTTATAAAGGTCGTCAAGGAATTTACGAAATATTAGAGTCTAACACAGAGTTTGCGAATGGTGTTATTGCAAATCTTAGAGCTCCTGAGCTTTTAGAAATTGCTAGAAAAAATGGTTTTAGAACAATGGATCAAATTGCAAGAGATCATATGCGTAACGGTATACTTACATACGCTGAATTTGTAAGAAATATAACATTAGCGGAATCATAAGATGCCTCAATTTGAATATGCAGGAATGCAAAATGGAAAAGCCGTTGCAGGGTTAATTATAGCCACAGACCAAGCAGATGCTGGAAAAAAATTAAAAGCTCAAAAAATAAATCCTACAAAACTTAACGTAACTAGTGGTGACACCGGTGAAGATCCAGAACCAGCCACATTTCTCGGAATGCAAGTTCATTCGGATAAATTAAAAGATATTGATGTAATGATGTTTACAAAAAAACTTGAAACAATGATTAAATCTGATCTTCCAATTATGGATGCACTTAAACTTGCAAGACGACAATCAAAAAAACCAGGAATGATAAAAGTTACAAAAACTTTAATTGACGATTTAAATCAAGGTCATTCTTTTAGCGAAGGATTAGAAAAGTTTCCTGAGTATTTTGACGACTCTTATATAAACATGATAAGAGCCGGTGAAAGTTCTGGTCAATTAGCAAAATTTTTAAATAAAATAGTTGAACTAGCTGAAAAGAGAATAAAGATAACAAAAGATATTAAAGGAGCATTAACGTATCCTGTAATTCTTTTAACAGTTGCCTTGTTGGTTACAATTATTATGTTAATTAAAGTGGTGCCAATATTTGCAGAAATTTATGGAAGTTTAGGCGCAGAGCTTCCAGCTTCGACACAAAAAGTTATTATTGCTAGTGAATTTATGCAAGATCCAAGTAGAGGTGGTGTTTTATTTGGTACAATATTTTTTGCCCTAACTGTTAATTGGTATCTAACAAAAAAAATGTACAATCTTAGAAAGTTTTGGCATGGACTTTCTTTAAAATTACCTGCTTTTGGAGATTTAATAATGAAATCAATATATGCAAAAATTGCAATGGTTTTAGCTAACTTACTTTCTGCAGGTGTATCCATCATTGATGCTTTAGATATAAGTTCTAAGGTGACAAATAATATTTTGGTCAGAGAAGGAATTGATAGGGTAAAAACAGAAATATTAGAGGGTAAAAGTTTATCTCAACTATTTGCTCAAGAACCAATTTTTCCAATGGAATTTTCTGAATTCATGAAAGTTGGTGAGAAAACAGGAAGTGTAGATGAAATGTTCAATTCAATTGCTGTTTATTATGAAGCAGAAGTTGACAATGCTGTTGGTGCTGTAAAAGCGTTGTTAGAACCTGTTATGATTGTATTAATCGGAGCAATTATTGCAGGTCTTCTTCTTACGTTGTATCAACCAATCTTCAGTATGGGAGATGTAATCAAATAAAAAAAAATGCGCTAAATTTCTTTAGCGCATTTAATTTTTAATAATTAATTTAATTATTAGTATGCTGCAGTAGTAATTGATTTATCATCAGTTGATGCAGTGTAAGTCGCTGTCGCGTCTCCATCTATATCAGCTTTGATAGTCCAAGCACCAGATGATACTGAAATACCAATAGGTGATGTAGCATTTGGATTTCCTGATCTAACAGCGTTTTGATCTGTTTTGTAAGGATTTTTCATTCCTAGATCATCATTGAAGTATTCTGCAACGTCATCGGCACCAAGCGTACCTGTGCAAGCAACAGCAGTTGTTGTGCCAGCATCTGTGAACACATAGTTACCAGATCCTGCTGCACATTTTGCTGTCTCAGCATTTAATAAACTTACTATTTGACTGTACATAGCAGTTGTCGCTTGTTTCTTAGCGTTTGCTGTGTAACCAGAGTATGTAGTAATACCTACTGCTGATAAGATTCCGATAATCGCGATTACAACAAGTAATTCGATTAGTGAGAAACCTTTTTTAGCTTTTAAACTTAAGTTTTTCATTTATTTTCCTCGTTAGTTAACTAATTAAGGTAATTAAGTATCAAAAATTTTAAGTTTTACAACCTTATTTTAACTTAACTGCTAATTCTCTCATATTTGGGGCTTTAAAAGTAACTTAAAATAAGCTTTTTTTAAGCAATTAAATATTGTAAATATTAATTATGATAAAAATCAAAAAGTTTCTTCTAGTTTTAGTCTTTTCTCTAACATCCAATTTTGTTTTTGCTGCTGAGTCAATTGTAGCAAGCGTAAATGGCATGGTTTGTATCGAGTGTCAGAAAAAAGTAATTAAAAGTTTAAAAGCTTTATCATCAGGTGCAGAAATTAAAGTTTTAGTTTCTTGGCCAGAAGGAGTTGCAGTACTTTCTTTTGAAGACAAAGCAACAATTGATAATGATGTTGTAAAAAAAGCAATCACAGATAGTGGCTTTGAAGTTGTTAAAATTGTTAAAGTGCAAGAAGTTATTGCCAATTCGAAAGCAGCAGAGAAAGCCATAAACTAATTAAAAATGGAAGCCGAACTTGGGTTATTAAAAATCCAAACCCAATCACAAATTAATACTCTTTGGATTATTAGCTGTACAATTTTAATCTTTTTAATGCAAGCAGGCTTCATGTGTTTAGAAGTTGGTCTTGCAAGATTAAAAAATAATGTAAACGTTGCAATTAAAAACATTGTTGACTTTGGATTAGCTGCAATTCTTTTTTGGTTAATTGGTTTTGGATTAATGTTTGGAAAATCCTATCAAGGATTATTTGGAACAGACGGTTTTTTCTTTTCAAGTTCATATGGCCCTTATCAAGTTTACTTTGTTTATCAAACCATGTTTGTTGCAACAGCAGTAACATTAGTATCCGGTGCAATTACTGAGCGTGTAAAATTTGAAGGATATTTAATTATAACTTTAATTGTTGCAGGAATAATTTATCCAATTACCGGACATTGGGCATGGAACTCAGAAGTTTTAGGCGACATGATGCAACCTGGCTGGCTAAGGCAAAAAGGTTTTTATGATTATGCAGGAAGCACAATAGTTCACTCAGTTGGTGGTTGGGTTGCTTTTGCAGCGTTGTCCATTATAGGTCCAAGATTAGGACGATACTCTTCTCAAAATAAAGGAAAAAACTTTTATGGCAATTATCCACTAGCCGTTTTGGGTGTGATTATTTTATGGTTTGGTTGGTTTGGTTTTAATGGAGCGACAACTGGAGGATTTACTACAAATGTAACAGTTGTAATCATTAATACACTTAACGGAGGCGCATTTGGTTTAATTACAGCAATTATACTTTCTTATATTTTAAAAAAGAAAATAGATCCTAGATATTTATTAATAGGACCAATTGCAGGATTAGTTTCAGTAACAGGCGGATGTGATATTTTTGAAATCACCACTGCACCTATTATAGGAACTATTGGTTCAATTCTCGCAATCATTGCAGATCAAATTATGGAAAAATATGAATTTGATGATGTTGTATCCGTTGTCCCAGTTCATTTAGTCGGAGGAATTTGGGGAACATTAGCAGTTGGTTTCTTTGGAAATATAGAAGACACATTTGTAATTAATTCAAGAATGGACTTTATTAAAATTCAATTACTTGGAATAGTTTCAATTGGAGCATTTGCTTATTTTACTTCCTATATTATTTTAAAATCAATTAATGGCTTTTATCCATTAAGAGTAAATGCCACTCAAGAAGAAATAGGATTAAACGTTGCTTTACATGATCAACCAACACTTGACTATGATTTAATTAAAACAATGGAAACTCAAACTGCAACTGGCGATTTGAATCTCAGAGCTCAACAAGACATGTTTACAAACTTTGGAATAATAGGAATTTATTACAATAAACTTCTTAATAAAGTGCAGGAAGCTGAGAAAGATAAAGAGAAGTGGAGATCAAGAGTTTATAAAGAGATGATTTTAGCTTCAGAAGTTCAAAGAAATTTCGTACCCAAAAGAAATATTGATATCTATCCAGTACATGCACACAACCTTCCAGCTGGTGAGCTATCTGGAGATTTTTATGACTTCTATCCACACAATGATAAAATTCATTTCATGTTAGCTGATGTTGCGGGAAAAGGAATTAATGCTGCAATGGTAATGGCAAAGACCATTACTCTTTTTGAAATGTTTGCGAAAAATAACATTGATATAGATGAGTTATCTCAAATTATTAATAATGATTTATATCAAACAAAAACCAGAGGAATTTTTGTAACAGCTATCATTGGATATTACGATATAAAAACAAAAGATTCTTACTGGGTTAATAGCGGTCACCAAAGTCCAATTATTAAAGATGGAAAAAGCTCAAAAATTTACAAAGATCTTAGCTCAACGCCTCTTGGTTTAATGAACCAAAAGGATAAAAATTTTTATAAAATTAATAAAGTTAATTTAGATAAAAAAAGCTTTTTTGCTTACACAGATGGTTTATCAGAGAGTCCAGGACAAGATTTAAAACAGATCGGTGATGAAGGTGTTTGTAAAATGATTGATAAAACATTTGTAAAAGGAAATCTAAAATCATGTATTGATAGTATTATCTCTGAAGCAACAATTAATAAATCAATGGCTAGAATGAAAGATAAAAAGGTCAAGATAGTTAACGATGATATAACGATTTTAGCAGTAGGAGATTCTAAATAAGATAGTACAATCAGCATATGAATCTTTATGACAAATATGGTGGAAGTGGAACTGTACAAACTTTAGTCCAAAAATTTTATAATCGAATTCAAAACGATAAAGAGCTAGAAAAATTTTTTAAAAGAATTGATTTTAAAAAATTAATTGATCATCAAGTTCAATTTGTCTCTCAAGTGTTAGGAGGTCCAGTCATATACAAAGGTCAAAGCATGTTCCACGCGCATAAAAACTTAAAAATATCTCAATATGATTTTGATCTAGTAGCAAATCATTTCTTAAGCGTTTTAAAAGAATTAAAAGTAGAAGAAAACGATGTAAAAGCTATTATGGATCAACTAGCTGGACTAGCTTCGGATATTATTACGGTTAAATAAATATTAGAACTATAAAAGTAATTCCAATGCATGAACCAAAAGGAATTCTAAAATTCTCTTTATTTCTTTTATTAAAGATTAAGTAAAAAATAATTCCTGTTATAGAAGATCCAATCAAAAGGTATAAAAATTTCTCAAATCCTGTCCAAATTGTAAGAGATGCAATTAAGTAAACATCGCCTAAACCTAATGCTTCGACATTTTTTATTTTTTTAAATATATATCTCAAAATTAAAAAAAAAGACGGAGCAATAATCGCTGTTATAAGACTGTTCTTTAAAGATATATTAAAAGGATTTAATTCTGGTTTTATGAATTGAATTAATAAACCTAGAAAAAAAATAATGTATGTAAAAATTAAAAAAATAATCTGTTTATTAAGGTCAATAGTTACTGCGATTAATAGTATAAAAATAATAAATGAAATAAATATAGCCTGATGTATATGAAGTGCAAAAGCCGAGTAAGAAAAAAGAATAGCAGTCAATAGCTCAATAACAGGATATTGAAAACCTATTTTTTTATTACAACACTTAGATAGCCCTTTTAGAAAAATAAAAGATAATACTGGAATATTATAAAACCAAGAAATCAGCTTTTTGCATTTTGGACATTTTGATCTAGGAGTAATTATATTTTGATGAATTGGAAGGCGGTAAATACATACATTAGCAAAACTACCAAATATCAAACCGATAATGAAAAATAAAATTTCATTATACATTAAATTTAAATAGTGAAGTATTTTAAAAGATAAAGCTCAACAATGCCAAAAAAGTCTAAAGCCCAGAAAGTTAAGATTAATAGTAATAAAAATAAAAGTAAAATTTTTGCATTTTGACTTGACTGTTTTTTTTCTTTTTCTTTTTCTTCTAATTCTTTTACTCGCTCATCAACATACTCATCTTTTTCAAGAGTATTTTCTTTTTTTTCCTTATTATCAAAAAGTTTCATAAATGATGAACCGCTGGTATTCTGCTCATCATCATCATATTCAACATCTAATTCTTTTTCCAAGGCGTTAAATCTTGTGATTACATTATCAACATCGGCAAACTTTGACTTATTACTATTTTCTATGTCATTTAATCTCTTTTCAATAATGTCTATTCTTTGAATTAATTCAGTAACTTCAGGTAAATTATGTCCAGACGATCCACCTAAAGATTGATTTTGATTTATTTTAACTAACTCTGATTTAATATCAGATAGTTGATCTAATTTTTTTAGTTGATCATGCTCTGTTTCAATTTTTTTTTCTAAATTATTTAATGTGCTATTAATATCACCTAAAGTTTTATCAAAGGGAGCTGCACTCATTGTATCAACTGTTTGATCTGTATTTAAAAGATTATCCGGGTTAGTTTCTTCTATTGGATTCTCAGTTGGAGGTGCTTCATTTAATAATTCACTTTCAACACCTACAGTATCTGGATCAGCCATGTTATCTGTTAAATCTGTTATAGGACTTTCTGCAGCTGCCTCTTCATTTAAAAGGGTTTCATCATCAGAAAGTAACTTTTCATCAGCATTTTCTGATGAAACATCATCTTTTAATAATGCTTCTTCGTTTAATATGCTTTCTTCTTGATTTTTATTACTCATAATTGATGCTTATTAACGTTAAATTATAATATATTTTAATTGAGTTAAAATAAACAATATAATATTCAATAGTTATGAGTTTTAAAGAAGAAGATAGAGACGGCGCCAAAATAATACATTTAGAAGGTGATATTGACCTTGAACAAACCGATGTAGTCAGAAAAGCATTAAGCGAAGCTGTGGAAAAGAATGACACTGTTCACGTTAATATGGCAAACGTATCATATATCGACTCATCAGGAGTTTCTGTTCTTATTGAAGTAAATCAAAAAGCAGGTGACGCAGGAAAAAATTTTGTTTTAGAAAAAATAAGTGAACAAGTTTCATCAGTTTTACAGATGGCTAAATTAGATAGTTTTTTCACAATCAAAGAATAATAAATGAAACAAAAATTTACTGCAGCAGTCTCTTCATTAAAAGAGATTAGAAAATTTGTTCAAGATAAATTAACCGAGAAAAATATTAATAGCAAAACTATTCAAGATGTAATTTTAGGTGTAGGAGAAGCCTCCATGAATATTGTTAAACACGGGTATAAGGGAGGCAATGAAAAAGATCATATTGAAGTTTTTGTAAAAATAGATGAGAAAAAAATAGAAATTAATTTTTTTGACAACGGTATTCCCGTAGTACCGCAAAACATCAAGCCAAGAGATTTAGGAGATATTAAGCCTGGTGGATTAGGATCATATTTCATGAGCGAAACAATGGATGAAGTTAAATGGGAAACCAAATCCAAAGATTGGATTAATCATCTTATTTTAGTGAAATATCTCTAGTTACCTTTGAAAATATTTTTCAAAAATTGTGTAAGAAATAAATAAAGAAATTAGTGCAGCTCCAGCGGCAGTATATAAAGCTTCTGTGTAATGTTCTCCAAAATGAGTAGGGTGAGAAAGATAATCTGCAATAAATGTTGCTGCAAAAACAAATCCAGCTAAGTACCACTTACTCTCAAGTAATTTTAAAGAAAATCTATTTATCAAAATAAAAGCAGCAGTACAAATAGCTCCTACTTGAGCAGCAACAGCTATATGACCTAGAGTAATTAACAAAAATTTTCCTTGGACCATGAAAAACATACATGAAAGAAAAGTTTGAAAAAAAACTCTAATACTGAATTTAGTTTTTTTGTTCATATAATTATTGTATATGACATTTACAATTAAGTAAAAAATATTATGAAAATTTTAATGGTTATAACCACGTTTATTTTTTTAATAGTAGCTTGGGCTATGACTAGTACTTGTGACTATAACACTACAATCCAACGAAAAGCAGACCAGCTTAATAAAGACTTAAAAAAAGATGAACTTGGATATGCAGACGTTACCTATGCAAAAGATTTAAATTGTGAAAGTTTTGAATATCGAGTGAGCTATACACAAATGATGGATAATTTAATGATTATTCAAAAAATTGTACAAAAAGAAATTGAAAATACAATTGCAGGCAAAACAGTCACTAGTACTGAAGAAGAATATAAGGAATTCATTCAACTCTCAGAAGAAGAAAAATTAAAACAATTCAAGTCTGCAGAAGACTTATTAGAAATTCAAAATAACATTAAAAAAAAATAAACTAGTATTTAATTAAAAATTTTGTATATTGCCTTAAGGCGCCCTTAGCTCAGCTGGATAGAGCATCGGTTTTCTAAACCGAGGGTCGGAGGTTCGAATCCTCCAGGGCGCGCCA
>ERZ651776.1236-NODE-1236-length-31318-cov-8.812170_pt1 | contig 31318 bp, 33 predicted proteins | sample MGYA00514761_ERZ651776 | MGnify/ENA metagenome assembly ERZ651776
TCTATTAAAACATGATTCCTAGGATGTGGCCTGATGATGATGGGCTTGTCCGTGTACTTCCTGATCTCCGTGATCTGTCGATCGAACCATGCCGACATCGGTGGATTGTTCCTCCATTGATGACTGTTGGTGTGTTGTCCACAAATGATTATGTCTTCGCCCGTCTGCTTCCATGGCTTCAGTTCCACATTAAATTTCCCCCAACGTTCTCCTCCCACGTTGTCATTGTGGAAGTCGGCTTCTCTGTTTATACCATTGATTCCTATCTTCCAAGTCTCATTTCTTTTTATGCCACCTACTTCTAGCACAACAACAGGTTTATTTTTTTTCCTGTAAGTGTCCCATATGTTACGATACTTGGCCATCCTGCCCTGCCACAGCACTGACCATATCACTGCCACGTCACACTGTCCGTCGTCCTTGTTCTCAAACACAGTGTCTCCGGCCTGCCTCATACTTTTTATAAACGCCTCGAACACAGGTTTGGAGTTCAGTGGTCCATGATCTGTAAAGCAACTTACTTTCATTTCTTACTCCAGTAGTCGATCTTTTGCATGTCTGGTGTCTTCCTGATGTCTTCTCCCTTGGAACTTCTAGCCCTTTTTCGATCACCCTTGAAGTGATCTATGTATTGTCCGAGCTCGCTGTTTACAAACACATGATGTCCTTTTACACCTTTTGAATATCCTATGTCGTGTACTTTTGCTGAATGCTTCTGCCTGTATTCCTTTGTCAGGTGCCAGAACACATATGAATCATGCCATTCCAACAGTTTGAATATATCAGCCGACGTGTAAAGTTGTTCCCAGTCGTTAACAAAATTTTGTATCAATTTGTGTTTCATGTTGTAACATACCAGTCCACACTCTGGATATTTGTTACTGCCACGATCATTTTCTCTGTCTAGGTATGTTACCAGTGTATCGTTAGGACATATGCTTTCTATGAATTGCATAGGTATATCTCGGAATGTGTATGTATCGTCATCTATCCATATCACGTAATCGTAATCGGTATACGTCTTGACTGCGTGTGTAACACAGGATACCTTGTAACTGAACTTAACAGCGTTCCACAGGTATGATTCTTTCTTTGCATCGAGACCACCCTCTGTCGCAAGCCTAGCCGAACGTCTCACACCGCCCGGGATCTCATCAAGTTTGCCCATGGCCACAGGATCGTTTTTGTAATGCTCTCTAAACTTATGCAGTTTTGGGTTTGCTTTGTCTATGTCTACCCATGTAACTCTTTGGTGATCGAAATACGGTCCTTGCCCTTCGTAGTATACTGTGAGGTCAACGTCGGGCCATCGGTCTATAACAGACTGCACCATGCGTCTTGCGTATCTGTCCCAATCACCAGGTTTGAATGTTGTTATTACTTTGTATCTCATATTTTCATTTTATATTTTTTTATCCAATCACTTACTATCCACGATGGCACCAACGACTTCCCTGCTTTGGCACTGGCCTTTATAATACCCAGGCCGCCCTTATCTTTTAATGCATTGTTGTAAAAATCAGTTAGCCTTGTGCTTCGGCCTTTTGCTAACCAATAGCCCAGCGGCACTGTCCAACCTGTTTTTTCCTTTTTAATTATTATCTCTGGCAATACATTTTCATAGGCTCTTTTAGTAGGCAATTTTGTTTGAAATTTTTCAATCCCAATTTTTTGGAAACTAGGTATACTCATGCAGTACTGCATAAACATCTTTGTTGCCAAAGGGAATCTGCCTTCCATGCCAAATGCCATTCCAAATTTATCATTTCTCATAAAGAACTCCTCCGGTACCTGTGTGACACAGTCCAGTGCCATGTAAGAAGCTACAGGATCTTTGGGATTCCACAAGTCATCCGGATAACATTTCTTTAGTTCTTCAAATACATCTTTCTTTGAGAGGGTACCACCCATCATGAATCCTGCCAGTGGACGTTTAATTCTCTGCATCCATAATGTTAACACATCGTCCCACGATTCTATTCGTTTCTTGCCAATCATTCTTTCAAGATATTCTGCCTGCTTTAGTTTCCAGTACTTGGGATATCCGCCCAGTATTTCGTCCCCCATGTCGCCGGCCATTGTGACCACTATACTGTTGTCGTGCAGAACTTTGTTCGTGTAGTAGTACATGGCAACACTCTGGTTGTACATGGGTTGCTCCATGTAGTATATTGAATCATTCCAACTGTTTACGACAGTATCTGGTGTGACTTTAACCACCAGGTGTTGATAGCCTTCTACCTTTGCCAGCTCCCCGGCCGCATTCGCATCGCTATTGAAATCTTCCTCTGTTACGATATTTGGTCTCATCATATTCGTAAATGTTACAGCAGGCTTTTTTAATTTGTTTAGCTCATGTGCAATTAGACTTGAATCTAGACCACCACTTAAGAACACACCTATCTTCCTTTGTCCTATGCTACACATCTCCACAGTCTTCTTTGCCATTTTCTTAAACTCAATAGGAGCAAAGTAATGATCGCTTGTTGGCTTTATGAATATTCTTTTTGTTTCTATAAATTTTTTATTTGCTATGTTGTAAACTTTAGTCTCACCAGCCAACAGTTTTTTTATCCCACTAAAACAAGTGTTACGTGTGGCATTGATCCCCGTGTATGCAAGGCAACTCATGGCCAGTTTATCAACTGTGTGTGAGCCCGGAACTTTATCAAGCATGCCTTTTATCTCGGATCCAAACACTAGTCCTTGGTCTATTTCTGCATAGTACACAGGTTTGATACCGGCATGATCCCTACTCAGAGTGATTTGTTTTTTGGCCACTTCGTAGTATGCGAAACCATGCATTGAATCTATCTCATCAATAAAGTTTAAACCAAATGTATCTAATCCCCATGCAAGTAATTCTGTGTCACATCCTGTCGTGTCCACAAAGTTTGTGTGTTTCTGTTTTAATTCGTAATAGTTGAATATTTCCCCATTATACACAAGCATGTTGCCCTTGGGTGTCTTCCACGGCTGTTGTGACTGGTCCGGTGATGCCATTATACTTAAAAGATTGTGTCCTAAAGTTACTGTGTCAGATGTCCAAACACTTTCTCCATCTGGTCCTCTGTGCTTACAAATATCTATGAAGCTTTGTATAAACTCTGGATCCTTTGCTGTTATTCCATAAATGCCACACATATTATAATCCTAATTTCTTTTTAAATCTATTGAATACGGTACCATCTTTTATCTCTGCCTCTGTCCATTGTTTGTATCCGAGATCGTACACCCACTGATCCCTGTCAGGATATTCTGGTGTTTCTATATTATTAAGATCTTTGTTTGCTACAGGCCAAGCGAGTGCAAGATCTGAGGTACAAAAGGTAGGTATTCCACGAACGCAAGAGTCGATGCAGGCAGTAGAATTGTGAGTAACAACAGCATGACAATTATTTAATGCGTCTTGGTAATTGAATCTGTAATGCTTTTTCTCATCTCCCTTGAAAAATTTCTGTCCTATCACCACCTGTACATCTGCGGGGAATTCATCTATTCTTTTCTCCATTGCGGCAACATGGTTAGGATGTGGCCTCACTATGAATTTCCTGTCGGTAGCGGGTCTCAGTTTATCATACACATCATTGAACCACTTGATGGGATCCAACTCGTTCATGCTCCAGTTGTCCTGTGGTTGTAGCACAAACAGTATTGGATCATCTTGGTTTGACTTTCTCCATGGGGCATAGTTTATGTTCCATAGCTTTTTCATACGTTGCCATCTGTCAGGAGGACTGTTGTCGCTCAGGAAGTTTCCGTTGTTCATGGGTGAGTACAGTGCTACACGCCAGTGATGATTTGGATCAGTTATAGTGTTGCCAAAGCTAGAAAGTATTCCACCGTCAAATGTTATTATGTGTATGCCTTTCTTCTTGGCACGTTCCACTAGATCTCTTCTTCTCCCTTTGGTGTGATGCATTTGATTAGTACCGCCATATCCAAACATGCAACCGATAGGTGCAGTGGGCTCCATCTCATTTTTATCCCATGGACCAACTTTGTTTTCATTGACAATAACAGGTTCATCGCCACATGCCCTTATACCCGTGGCCATGTGTTGTAACAGATCCCAACTGGCACCCCTACGTCTGTCCTTTACTGTCCTTCTAAATATCTCAACTTTCATATGCATCTTTCCTTATGAAAAGCATTTCCAACATCAGCTTGTCTCGTCTCCTGTTGATGACAACATCATAGTTGTTTGCTTTAAATCTGTCACACAGCAGTTGTGCCTTGTCTAGTGCTGGCTCTATCTTCTCACCTTCCTCAAAGTTTAATTCAAGTTCAATTGCCACAAACTTACAATCAATTTTATTGTCTAACACTTCGTTGCCAAACTCCCACCAGAGTCCTTCTATGTCTGCTTTGAGCATGTCAACCTTAGACAAGTCAAGTTCTCTCATTATTGTTTTTAAATTTTTAGTTTCTACGTCTACTGATTTGTAGTGTTCGTATTTTTTTACTAGCGAGAAGCTTTGTTTGGCCTGTACTGCCTTTGTGATATTCTGTTCCTCACGTGAGGGGTCAAAGTAGAAAGGTAGCGTTCCGTTCTCCTTGCTGTATGCGACTGGATTAAAATGTATTCTTTTGCAGGCCTGTATGTTTTCTGTGTGGTCAGATCTTTTTGCTATCAGCTTGTGGCTAGATGCCTTTATAATGTCATCTATAAGGGTCACGCTCCTGGGAGTGGGGTCAAACAATTCAATTTGTAAATCTGTGTTGTCAAATGCTATTTCCTTTTCAAACCCAACATTGCCGCCAACACCAAAACTTAAAACAGTCTTACTACTTTTCACAATGGTCTCCGGCACAAAATAATTTTTGTATTTCTTGAACCCTTTGATGTGTTGGGCTTCGCTGTAATTGTTCTTTAGTTCCCACGCTCTTATTTTCTTTACTCTCTCGACCGTGTGAGGTTTAATCTTATCTGCCATCTAGAATCTCCATGTAGTATCCGCTCCTGAATTCATCCTGTGTGAATTGGTTGTAGGCAAGACTGTTCAACACAGGTCTTGGATCCTCGTATCTCGGGGTTTCTATCTTTGAGAAGTCCTGTTCGCAAACGGGCATACAAGGATTGTCAAAGTTGGCAAATGCAGGAACGCCGTTAGTTAGTGCCTTGATCGATATAGAACTGTTGAAGGTCACAACAGCATGTACCCTGTCCCATTCAAATGGCTTAGGTGGTTTGTTGTTTGCACTTGTGCCAGGAATCATTTTTCCCTCTCCGTCTATCACTGCCTTGGGATTGTAAGGTTTCTCTCTCACAATAATCTCTCTGTCTGTGTTCTCTTTTAATACTTTCATTGTGTTGTCTAGCCAGTCCTTGCCGTCAAACATCTCCGCCATGGCATGGCTTGGTGGTACCACCAACACATACGATCCATTCTTGTGGAAAGGTGTTATGGGGTCTTTGAACTGTTGTTTGAATCTATCATCTGGTCTGTGATCAACGAATGTCTTGACATGTTGATTCTTCACACACCTCATCCAGTAAGGGGTTGCCCTGCTTTCTCCCCAGTAAGGTCTGTCTATGTAGTAGAAATCTTTTTTATTGTTTTGACAATGTTTGTAAACCAAATGGGTACCACGTAACACCCCCATGAACACAACTTTATCAAAGTTGGTCGTGCTTAACACTGTCTCGTAGTTAGTGAGTTTACAGTTTGCCATACCCCTCGACGCACTCTCAACATATTTTTCAGTGTTGGCCCTTTCGGTCCTCACAGCGTAGTTCATTATTTCACTTCCTGTACGTTGTACATTGTTGCATAGCCTCTTTTGAATTCTCCAATGATGTTGACACTTCTCCTGTTGAGTGTTGCATCTTGCCTCAGAGATACACCGTGTACAGTGTTTGGTGAGTTGTTTGCAAACATCACAAACGTGTTCCTCTTGTAAGGTATTGTCTTGATCACCGTGCCGAGATCACTGTCGTAAATTTGCCTTCCTGCTTTCTTGTCAACTTTCTGCACACTGGACTGTGTCGAGTAAATTTGGAATTCTCCACCTGTGCTTTGATCATTTGTATATGGCATGTACAATAGTCCTGCCCACATCTCCATTGGATTGTCTATGTGAGGTGTACGTGTGGTTATTTCTTCTATGGGTCTGTGCATGACCAATTGACAATCAGTCCATATGTTTTTATTTTCGTCCGCCCAACCCCTTGCACCCAAATCATCCTCTGTGAATGTTTTGTGTAGGACACTTGGCATATAAGGTCTGAAAAGCTCATTCACTTCGTTGAACCATTCTGCAGATGTGTGATAACGTGTGAATTCTTTCCATACTCCGGGCACACTACCTGTTGGATCCAGTAGTTTATCTGCTTTCAGCCTAAAACAGATTCCATTGTCGTAGGCATTGTGTTTTTGCATGACCATGCCTTCCGGAAAACTGTTTTCCAGTGCCTCGTAGAGATCCCATGGTAAGGCCTCCTCTATGATCACATGTGGGTAGGGATCTGTCTGTACTGTTGGTTTTTTCTGTAACAATGAATACATGGTTATATTATAAATGATATCAGTCTAAATGTCTAATTAATTTAGGAACGTCAACGTCAAAATTGATTAGATCATTTCGTCTTTTCACACCCTTTGGTTTTTTACCATCTGTTGCTATTGGCGTTGTCTTTGCAACAAAAACTTCGTGCTTCAGTTTCAAGCTGTTTGATAGCAACGGATACACTTTTTTGTGTAACATCCTCTCGTCTTGTATCTCTACTATCTTTGTTCCTTCTCTACACCACAGGGCATTGACCATACCTGCTCCGTGTGTTGCTAGGACATGTGATGCTTCTGCAAACACTTTGACTTGTTCTTTTATTGGCAGGTCCTCAAGTGTTACAGACTCCCATCCTTTAAGTGCCATCAAAAGTTCGCTGGCATTGTTTAATTTCCTGGTGTGTGCTTTGTCACGTGATACAAATATTTTCCTAAATGGTTGCTGATTCTCTGGTATTCCAAACGATCCCTTGAAGTGACGTAGCCATGGCGGCAAGTGTGGTGTGACAACCCCGTCATTGCAGTTGCTCATAGATGGTGCCAGTAGATGTTGGAATCTCCAAGTCTCTCCCTCCGGCATCACATAATATTTTAAGTTGGGGAATAATTCTTTTGCCACCTTGTCAAAGTATGGACTAGGGTTAGCTAGTATGTAAATGTATTTTGTAAAATTAGTGGACCACCTTTTTTCCATTAGCCTAAACTTACTGATAACATCAATCCATATGTGCCATGGATTGCCTGTGCTGTGTTTGTCTATTGGCAACCAAACATACTTGTTTGTTCCATCAAACTGTTTGGTCACTGGTGGCATCTCGATGTTGATCTCCTCACCCCACGAGTGCCACATTCCGTGATGCTTGTTTGGTTTGTTCTTGTAACGATCCAGCATGGACCACAGGTGTTCTGTGATCATGTGTCTATCCTCGGTGATCAAAATTGGTAAACTGTTCACGGAACAGTTGTTAAATTCCGCCACGAATGTTGGATTGCTGGTGAACTTGTTTGGTACAGTTGGATGATATTGCATGTTGATATCATAGGAATTGTCTATGATATCATGTCTGTCCAAGAAATACTTTATGCTGGTAATATTTTTTACAAGTTGCGCCATGGATGTCTTTAGTGTATAATTAATTATATTATTATGCAACCCACTCATATTTTTACCAACGGCTGTTCATTCCTCACGACAAGACCCAAACAAAGAGTTGACACTCACGTTGGAGCAGAACTGGCAAAACTGATGAATTTGGAAACAGCACTACATCTTGGTGGTGGAGGCCGCGGCAACAAGAGATGTAGCATAACAACAAAGGTCTGGTGTGAGAAGAACCCGGAGTTGGCAGAGAAATGTTTCTTTGTGATTGGTATAACATCGGGACAGCGATTTGATTATCCTACAACTGACCAATACAAAAAACATAAATTTCCAGAGTTGGCAACGGCATGGAAAACATATAAGCCGCAAGTGCCTGCGGAAGCTGAAAAGTTTTTCCGACATCTTTTTGTTACAATGAAATTGGATCTTGATCAGATGATACAGTACGAGTCCATAGAGGCCACATTGAATCTACAGCACTATTTCAAGATTAAAAAATACCCTTATGTGATGTACAAAACAATCTCAGATCCTGATATTAAAATTGATCACAAGTCCAAGGATGTAAAAGCATTATGGAACTTGATAGACAAGACGAGATACTTCAGACCAGAAACATCACACAAGGATTACACGGTAGATAATAATCAACAATGTTCTCCTGGAGACATACACCCATCTCCTGAAGGACATAAGGACTGGGCAAAACAGCTAAAGGAATTTATTGATGCTAACGATTTACGCACCATTTAACAACAAGAAGAGCAAGGCATGGGAAGTGTTTGACGGCGTCAAGCAGTCATGGCCCGAACAAGTGAAGATTCTTGATAACAGTATCGCAACAGAGCCCATGCCCAATTCGATGTACTGGGGATTTGTAAACAACAACATGCAGATGATCAAGAAGCTGGAAGCACGTAAGCATCAATATTGGTTCACCGATACTCCCTACTTTGGCAGATTTGACAATAATAATCTTAAGCCAGATAATCATTACTGGCGTATATGTAGGAACAAGATACATGCCAGCTACATCAGAGACTGTAAGTCTGATAGATTTGAGAAGTTTGGTATGAAAATAAAAGCACCAAACTTCAAGGGATCTTACGTACTGGTGTGTCCGAGCTCGGACAGCATAAACAACTACTTAGACAGACCCAATTGGTTAGAGGAAACGGTCGAACAGCTCAAAAGATACACAGACAGGCCTATAAGGATACGGTATAAACCACGTGGCAGAGGAACCTCAGGACCCAGTGAGGCAAAGGTACCATTGGCGGAAGACCTGAAGGATGCCTGGTGTTTGGTTACAAGTTGTTCAATAGCGGCCATAGAAGCACAGTGTATGGGTATACCGACTATTGCTGATAACAAGAGTTTTGCCAAGGAGATTGCAGGACAGGAACTGGCAGACATAGAGGATCCGTTTTTTGTTGGGGCTGAAGAATGGTTGTACAGCCTTGCATATCAGCAGTTCACGCCGGAGGAGTTTGAGAACGGTAAGGCAGTTGAGATACTAATGGACAAGGGGATATTGTAATGCAAAAATTAATACACTTTGGATGTTCTTTCGCAATGGGCAATGGTGTCCCGGATTATATCAAGGGAATTGAATCTGGTGCACGTGCGACTAATGTTACAAACAGAAGTACTTTTAAAAAGCAATACGGAGTACATGCCGAGTATCCTCACACGTGTGGATCAGTGCTGGCCAAGAAACTAGGTGTTGATTTTTTTAAAATTGCAGAGAACGGTATCAGTAACGAGATGATAGCACGTAAATTGCCACAAACTAAATTACGTAAAGCCTTTGTGTTGATAGGACTTACCAGTTCGAACAGGCGTGAGGCACTGACAACCTCTCGTAATAGCACACACTGGCACACATGGAAGATGGTTGATCCGGTATCGCCTCCCAAGTACAAGGATCTACCATTCACTCCATGGATACATGACGGAGAAACGCACTACTCACCGGCACTGGAGGCAGATGGACAGATCAGAACCGCTCTGCAAATACTCTACATGCAGTCGTTTCTAAAACTAAACAAGACTCCATACTTGATGTTCAACGCACTGCACAATGGATTTGATAGACCACTAACCAATGAGTGTAGAAGGCTGTTGGAAAAAGTGGACCAAAAATATTTTTATAAACTACAAGGTAGTTTTAATGAAACCCAACATGGCTGGTGTCTCAAAAAGAAATTCGTTGTTTCGGATTTAGACGAACATCCAAATGTGTATGGACAAAAGGCATGGGCATCTGAACTACAACCTCTTGTAAAGGACATATGGAATGTCGATTGAAAAAATAAATGGATTTTGGGTTCCGTCAAATGATGTACACATCGAGGATTGGAAAAAAGATAAAAATTTTACACAGAACAAGTGTCTCGGAAAACTTATCACCCACTGCAAAAGTAACGATATAAAGTTCAATCATGTGCTAGACATCGGAGCATGGGTGGGCACATGGACGATGGCCATGAATGGGTTTTGTGGGAGAGTGATAGCTTTTGAACCAGACCCCGTTCATTACGAATGCCTTGTGAAGAATTGTCCCGAAGATGTTGAAACACATCAACTTGCAGTGGGCAATGAAGAAAAAATGATATCATTGTCGGAAGACAATTTCACACAGGCGAAACGTGTAGTAGGAGATGGCATCATACCCATGGTAACCATAGACAGTTTGGATCTCGATGATGTTGATTTGATCAAGATCGATGTTGAAGGTTTTGAAATGGAAGTGCTAAAAGGTGCTGGGAATACATTGAAAAATGTTGACTATCTAATGATAGAACTTAATAATAATTCAAAGAAATATGGAAGCAGTAATCTAGAAATTGAAAAACATCTAAGAAAAACTGGATTTGAAATCATGATCAAGGTTTGGCCGGATGTAGTGTGGCGTAAGAAAGGTAACAGTAAATAGACGTATGAAGATTTTCATAACAGGTGTGGCAGGATTTTTAGGTTCGCACCTAGCAGATCTAATGCTATCAGAGGGTCACACTGTTGCCGGCAATGACAACATGATCGGTGGGTACACAGACAACGTGCCACAGGATGTGGAGTTCCATCAAGTAGACTGTTGTGATCTAGAGAACATGACCAAAGCAATGGAAGGTTGTGACATAGTGTATCACACCGCCGCTACTGCATACGAAGGACTGTCTGTGTTCTCCCCAGTGCTTGTCACGAGAAATATTTTTGAAGCGTCAGTCACAACAATCACAGCGGCAATAAGGAACAAGGTAAAACGTATTGTGTACTGTTCGAGCATGGCAAGGTATGGACACCATGACAATATGCCGTACAAGGAAGATTACGAGTGTCGTCCACAGGATCCATATGGTATCGCAAAGAAGGCCGGTGAGGATGTGCTGAGAAATTTATGCGAAACACACGGGGTAGATTATGTGATCGCTGTGCCACACAACATCGTTGGACCAAGACAGAAGTATGATGACCCGTTCCGAAATGTGATGTCCATAATGTTGAACAGGATGTTACAAGGCAAACAACCTATCATATACGGAGATGGAGAACAGCAAAGGTGTTTCAGTTACATCGATGATTGCTTGTACTGTTTGAACGCACTTGCATTCCAAGATAATGTTATTGGAGAAGTAATCAATATTGGACCAGACGAAGAACCTATAACAATCAACGAGTTAGCAGAAGCTTGTGCCAATGAAACAGGAATTAATTTAGATCCCATACATCATAAAGACAGACCCAAGGAAGTCAAACTAGCGGTGTGTTCGTCAGACAAAGCAAGAGAACTATTAGGTTACAGCACAGCAACAAACATGCGACAGTCGGTCAAAAAGACTGCAGAATACATAAGGACCAGAGGCACAAAGAAATTTCAATATCACTTACCGTTGGAGATCATAAACGACAAGACTCCAGAGACCTGGAAGAATAAATTAATATGATTTCGTTTTGCATACCATCAAGAGGCAGACCCGATTTAGCAAAACGTTTAGTTGATACAGCAACAGCTACACAAACAGGTAAGACTGAATTTTTATTCTACCTAAACGAAGACGATACCACGTTAGAAAAGTACAAAGATCTGTTAGATGAGAAACACTACACAGTCGGCCCAAACCAGTCCACTTGTTACAGTTGGAATCTAATGGCTCGTAAGGCCAAACATGACATAGTAATGCTCATGGGTGATGATGTGCAAATACAAACACAAGGGTGGGACAACATAATTGTAAACGAATTCAACAGGTATCAAGACAGAATCTTAATGGTTGTGCCCAGCGATGGAAGAATGAAAGGTACGTTAAAGTATAACATGGATAAACCTAATTTGTGGTCTGACAAACCATTGCCTGCGGCACATTTTGCTGTACACAAGAACTGGATCAATACGCTGGGATATCTAGCACCGCCTTTCTTCTGGCACTGGCACGTTGATTCGTACACACAAAAAGTTGCACGTAAGTTGGGAAGATGTCTCTATCTGCCAACTGTTGTGTTTAAAGCAAAGAAGATGTTCGATGACACGGGTGAACAAGTGCGTACACACCTAAACATCAATAACAGGGATAACTTTGTTTGGGACAAGGTAAAGCAGAGACACCTCAATACAGACATCAAAGCACTGCAGGATTTTATTAAAGATCAGCAAACTCCATAAAGCATTTATTTTTACGTGTCTTTTGTATGAAAAGATTCAATGTGATCCTGTTACAATCTTGATCACTTTCATATGAATGCCATGTTTTATTCTCCTGTCCACAGAATATAAATGTGCTATTCCTTTTCCATTCTGCTTCTTTAACAAACGATACTGAGTTATTTGTCTTATACATTTTTGTCCCTACATTTTTTTCAGGTGTAATGTATGTGACAGAACTCCATATTTTTTCTAGTCCCTCTTGGTGTACATGGAATTTGTATGGCAACTTTGGAGTAATTGAAACGTGTGCGTTCACTCCAAGTTTTTCATATGATCTACTGGCAGGATATACTCCAACAAGTTTCTTTATATTTCTCAACAGGTTAGTGCATATGTCTACGGTCTCGTCGTAGAAATCTATGTCCCAATCTTTGTATTGATCTGGAAATATATGATGTAGTTCTGTTGTAACAAATTTTAAATTTTTATCGCAACCTTCCTGTAACTTTGTAAAAGCATTCTTACTCAGGGTGTTATCAATTACCTGGTACGGCCATGGTTGCAACTGCACCTCAGTTTGTAAACATTTCTCTACAAATCGTTCACCTTCACTCATTTATGTCCAATCCTTTTTTTATATTTAAATACATCTCGTTGTTTATGTCTATTTGTACGCATGGTCTCCTAGGAAAGAATCTCTTTCGTTTGCCAATTTTAATTTCTTTTGATGCTGTAATAAAAATTGCATTTGGATTGTAGGTTATCGTTTTATCTTTTAATAATATATCATCATTACCGGAAGATCTATCAGCCCGTTCTCGGAAGAACCATAAGCATGTGATGTCATTTGAAAGATCTATCTCTGTTAGGTCATCATAAAACTGACAAGTTAATTTGTGTGTCTCTTTAAATTTTGTCCAGATTGTGCCATCGAAACGTGTTTGATTCTCATACAGGTCATCGTACTCGGCCAATTTAAGTATCTGTTGTCCAATGATGTGTTCTACTGGATCTGTATGATAATATTTTTTGTGTAGTCTTTTGAAAAATTCCATTATGCACTGAACAAGTTGATGACTTCCTTCTTCCAATCGTCGGAGTACTCGCAATCTCTGTAACCATCAAACCATGGTCCGCCCTCTGTGTAGTGTAGTATTTTTGGTACACCATCCTTTGGTTCTTTGTACCAACCCACCAACCAGTTGTATTCATGTGGTAGTGATCCAATATCTGAATCTTCTAGCCAGCTGAATCTGTGTAGGAATTTTGGAGTCTGTTTATTCAGGAACTCCGGAGTCAATATTTTATTCTTCTCATGTCCGCAATTCCAGAGCACCATGCTTGACCAATTTTTCCTTGGATATGCTGTTTGCACCTGTCCGTCCATCTTGATTGATCCTTCTTCCGGTGTGTAATCGTGTTGCACACAAACTACCGCTTTGGAGTCATCGCAGTACTGCTCTAGTTCTTTTGTTGGTATCTTCCAAAGGAAATCGCAATCACAGAACACCGCCCACCCTTTGTAGTTGTTAAGGTGAGGAACAAAGAATCTTGTGAACGTGAATTCTGTTGTTGCTAACTTGTCTACTTCGCGAGTGTAGATGCCTTGCTGTCTCATCTCGTTCTGTTTGAGTGGTTGTACCTCTGCTTCGGGATCTCTGCGTTTGATAGAGTGTTCACACACTTGGTATGAAATGTCTTCTCTTGAATCCCAGCCTACATAAATCTTCATTTGGATAATATCTCGTGTATTTGTTTCCAATTATTTACACGTATGATCTCGGGGTGATTAAAATTTCTGTTGTATGGATGGTCGATTAATATGGGCTTTAAACCGTAATTGAGCCCGGCTAAAGCGTTCTTAGGTTTGTCCTCGACCCAATACAGTCCGGTGTCGTGAAACTCGGCTAATGCTGAATCTTTGTCTGCTCCTGTACCTAGTATATGGTAATTTGTGAAGATATGGTCACCAAACAATTCACCTAGTCTTTTCTTACGTAGACACTGTGCTGGTATGTCAGATGTCTGCGATGTAATTGGAACAAACGTCCATCCTTCTGCCGCTAAAAGTTTTACCCAAGTTTGCGATTCTAACATAGGTCGTTGTGTTCCCATCCAAGCACTCCTGTTGAATTCTCTGATCTCTTGTCGGATTGTGTCTTTGCTTACACCAAATCTGTTAGCCATCTCGTAGTCGTCTTGTCCAGTGTCTACTAACTTGTAAGGATAATTTCTTAATCCTTTTTTGTCAAAATATGACCGTAGCTGTAACCATTTGGTGAAATGGTGTTCCCATTCCAACAACACTCCGTCTACGTCTGTGAGTATGATTCTATTAGATGTCGGCATCTTCCATGCCCGCCACTCTCAATTTAACAATATTTGTTATCTGCCATTGTTTTTGGTCCAAGCCTTTGGTGATGGATAGCCATTGATTTCTTATCAGTGCAAAGTCGTTTATTATTTTTGTCATGTCAACAACATCATCTTCCCCGTCAACATATTTTGTTGCGTCATTACTACTCAATGCTCTGTTGTAGTTTTCAAGGAATTTTCTGAAAGTCTTGGATCTTAATCTTCTTAATTCTATGTTTAAGTATTCTAGTATGGCTTCTAGCTGTTGCAGTTGTCCAAACCTCTCCTCAACTATACCAGGCAATGAAGCGGCCGCTTTTTCTAGATTGCCGTATATCTTACACTGCTTCTTTGCTTCTATTAATTCTTGGTCAAAGTACGCTACACAATCGGGTATTTTAGCTAGGTTCCTACTTACTTCGTTGTACCAGTTTATCATTCATCCTCACTATATCCATCTTCGTCCACTTCCTCTTCTTCAAACACAGTTGCTATTGCTTCTTCAAGTTTTGGATCGTATTCTGCAGATGCTTTTAGTTCGTCATGCTCTACACCGATGTCCTCTAAACTCTTAATAAAATCAATGGCCATGTCCAATTTCTGTCTCTCAGGGACGTAATGTACAATTGAGTTCCACAAACGTTCAATGTCTTCGTGTGTAAAGTCTATCATCTATTTTGTTTCTTTAACTGGTTCTATTTTTTTAGCTTTTGTTTTAACTTCTGGCTCTTCTTCTTTGTCAGCAAAGTCTGTTGGTTCTTTGAAGTCTGCCATTAGCATATCTAATTTATCACCGATCCATTGTTTCCTGAAGTCAATATGTTCTTTACCTGCTTTATCGATGTATTTCAGTCTGTTTCCTTGTTGTACTAGCACACCTTTTTTCTCAAATAGGTCAACTAGCCCACTGTATGGGTTCATACCTGTTTCATACGGAATCTTAACCTGTACTGATTCAAAGGGTTTAGAGTATCTTGTTTTCATAACTTTACAAGCGGCTCTTATACCTCTTACATCTGTTACTTTGTTACCGTCTAGATCTTCTTTCAGTTTAAGTTTCTTCATAGCAATAACGATTGAACTGGCATAGATAAAGCCTTGTCCACCTGATATCTTGTCATCGGGATCAAACATATCCTGCGATGCATATGTGTGATTGGTTGCTATAAGTCCTACGTTCCATGAACCAAACATGTTGACACAGTTTCTCACAAGTGCTGTCAGTGCCTTGGGTTTTCTACCTAGGTCACCTTTCATTTCACCTGCTTCAAATTGATTGACATCAGTTGGAGTAAGCATCATACCCAAACTATCTATAACAAATAAGACTTTAGGTGCACCTTCTTTGTCGTCTGAGTGTGCGTCTTTATATCCTTTCATGAACTCTGAAATAGTCTTTGCTACATCATCTATCATGGATAAACTTAATTTTAAAAGTTTATCTTCCGATGTGTCCACTTTCAGTGCCTGTAACCATTTCTCATCCAGTGCGTTCTCTGTATCGATTAATATAACAAAGATGCCTTGGTCTTGTGCATTCTTGATAATGTTTCCCGATGCTATGTAACTCTTACCTGCTCCAGATTCTCCTGCAAGAACAGTTACCTTACCTAGTGGAATTCCTTTGTTGAAATCGCCAGTCATCAAATAGTTCAATGCGTAATTTCCTGTTGATATCCAATCTGTGGGATCGCTAAATCCTATGCCCAGACCTTGGATTGATTTTGTAATGCTCTTTCTAAATTTAGTTGCGTCAAATACTTTTGTCATAATTTTATCCTTTGTGTATCATATATTAGCATACCTAGGCCCTAACGTCAATATCAGGGCCTAGGTAAAATGTCAGATTATTTTGCTTGTCTTGATCTAATCAACTTCAGGATGTCCTCTGCTCTCTTGGCACTGTCACCTGCAGGAGCCGCCGTTACCGGAGCCGCTGTTGGTTGTGGTGCTGGTGCAGATTCAGTCACTGGTGCCGTCGCTGTGGCAGTTTCAGTTACTGGAGTTGCTGTTGGTACAGTCACTTGCGGTTTAGCTTGGTAAGCCATTCCAGCAGGTCTGTAATACTGTCCATATTGCTCTAGATCGAAAGCTTCACCTTCTACAGATTTCTCAAATAATTCTTTAATTATTTTTACTTCTGCGTCAGTTGGCTCTTTTGGTCTGAAGTCACCCAGGTTGTGTAACCCGTGTGTTTCTACTGCGGCTCTTTCTGCTTCGTCCAGAGCTCTTTCTCTTCTTGACCATTTTGATGTTGAGTAATCAGCGTAACCACCTTTAGTAGTTTTGTTGATTCTGAAGTCTACACCTTTTACATAATCAGTAGGCATCTCTTCCATCTCTGGATCCAGTAATGCACTTCTAATGATGTTAAAGATCTGAGGACCGATTATAAATCTTCTGATCGGATTCTCAGGTGTTGAGTCTTCTGCCAACGGATTTGTTGTAACAAAACCTTGGAAAATATAACTTTTCTTTTTCCAATATTTTCTGCCCATGTCTTCCATGCTCTTGTCTTTGAACCATGGTCTAACTTCTGTTAGTACTGGGCAAGTCTTGCCATACATCTCCATGCAAGGTACTTGCACTGTAACTGGTCTAGAATCAGTCTGACCTTTTATACCTGCGAAAGGTAATTTGATCATGTTTCTTTCAGTCCAGAAAAATGTATTGTTTGTATCCTTATCGGGCAAGAATCTGATTACTGCTTCTGATCCTTCTGCTATATTCCAATGTGGATAAATGGCGTTGTCTCCGCCTGTGTTGGAAGTGGAGCGATTCACTTCTTGAGATTTTAACTTCGCCCTTATTTCAGCTAATGATGCCATAATGTAAGCCTCCTTGTGTGCCTATGTTTGTTAGTTTTAAGTTGCCTAAATGTATATTAGACATATAGTACATAATATACAACTATATTTATCAGTTGTCTACTACTATTATTGGTAAAGTGGAGGTTTTATTATTGGATGTTAGCTAGTTGTTTGATTCTGTCTAGTTCAGTATTGATCTTCTCAGCATCTGCTTGGTCTTTCGCTATTTCTTGTTCTTTGTCATCTGCTTCATCTTCTGCATCTTCTCTTTTAAGTTTGTCGTAGTTCTGTGATAGGTAGGCCATGGCCGCTTTCGCGTCATGTGTCTTGAAAACTTCTGCACCGTCCTTGTCTAGCACAGCATTTACTTTCTTACCCGTTTCTTTGTCCGTGTACATTGAAACGTAAGGTTTGATGTCCTCGAAAGTTAATCCTTCCAATTGGTTGCCTTCTGATACGAAATCAATACGCACCCATTCAATAAGTTCGTCTGTGCTTTCTAATTCTTCTAGTTCCTTCTCGTCTAATTCTGTGCCATCGGCATATTTCGCTGATTGCAATTCAAAGATCCCATCGCTGTAATCCTGCATGTCGTACATTATGCTACTTTGGTCTATCTCCTTGCCATTATGATACAAGTAATCGCTCTCAGCTTCTTTCTGCATTCCAAGTTCTTTTTTTCTCTTTTGGATTTCTGCCTGTAGTTCTGGATCTTTGCTTGTGTTTGGATCCATCTGTAAATCTTGTATAGCTTTCATTTTTGCTTTTCTGTCTTCTGCATCTTTTGGAGTTGCATATTCATTTACAGTTTCGTCGACCCATGATTCAAATGCTTCTGTTTCTTTGCCTATCGCTTTGCCTTTGATGTCTTTCTTGGGATTGAAATCTGCAGGATCCATTCTCACTTCGTCTGCGTATGCTGGATCTTGTTGCATTTTCTTGTAGTCGTCGATGTATCTCTTTGCCAACTGTACTGCAATCTTCTTATTGCTGTTGTAGTCTGGACCTGGTTTGAATGAGTTAGAACCTTCCTGTTCAATTCCGTCTGCCACTCTGCTAGCGAAGTTCGCCACCCTGTCTTCCTCACCTGATTTAGTAAGCAATCTAGAAGCTATGTCTGAAAGTATTGATCCCAACATTGTGTTCTTGTCTTTGAATTGTGTTGCTGACAACATCTTGTCTGCTGATGCATCTTTCCTCAATACTAATTTGTTCTCTGGATCAGTCAAGAAACTCTGTACGACCGCACCGTGGTCAACAGGTGCTTGTACAGGTGCATCAATTGGTTCTGCATCTGGCTCTAGTTCGTTCACTTGATCTTCTTTTTTGCCTTTTAGTTGTTCTATCATGTCATCGAATGTCATGTCGTCTTTGTTGTTCTTCAATGCGTCAACCACTATTGCTGATGTACGTTTTGCCAATTCATCTCTCTCCTGACTTCCACTGTACCCAATTTCGTCCCAAGTCCACTCATAAATCATGTGCATCACTTCGTCATCAGTCTTGCCCCACATCTGCGTGTGTTCTTTCCAGAAGTCTGTGATATCATAATAGCCTGTGACGTTGCTTGGTTGCATATTTTTCATCGCTTTTTCAATTCGGTCATCGCTTGTGTCTTCCTGCACTGCTGATTCCTCTGTTCCATTTATGCTGTCCCAAAAACCTGCTAGGCTCTCACCGTGCTTCTTGATGAATTCTTCTCTTGAAAGTTTCTCTGCCTCGTCGTGTAGGTAGTCTTTCATGCCACCCTCTGTGACTGCTTTTGGATTTGTTCTCTCAACGTTGTCCACTGCGTCTTTCACCAATTCAGGTTTTGATTCTGCTATTTCTCTTAATTTTGTTAATACGTCGATCATTTCCATAACTATTTCTTTCCTTCTATTGGGTGTGCTTTTGTGATTTTTGAGAACGGACTTGGTGTTCCTACTTCTTCCTTGCTCATTATGTTTTCTTTTTCTTTTGGAGCATCTTTGTTAACTTCTCTGTCTTTTAATAATTCTTTTAGCAATCCCATGTTTGCTTTTGTAGAATGGAAATCTTCTGCATTCACTTTAGGTGCATCCTTGTACTCGATGTCTTGTAATTTGTTTGCGTATTCTGATTTCTTAGCAACCTGCATGTCGTCTTGGTATTGTTCTGTAGGTTCGCCCGGCTTTCTCACAACTATGTGTGTCATTGGGATCCTTAGTAAGTCTGAAAGGTATTCGTGCATGACTCTTGGTGACTCTGGGTAGTTTGTAGTGACGTCAAATATAGTTACAGATTCGTTGCTCAATCTCGGAAAGTCCAAAGGCAATGTCATTATTGGTGTGCTTTTGCCTGCTGACATACTAGCAAGATCGAATTTTTGCAGTGCAGTTTCTAAAGCATTTTTGTCAATGTCTTTAGGTTCGCCTGCGATCTTTATTTTGTAGTCATACGACTTAGAAGATTCTGTTAAGTAGTCCTTGAACGTGCTCATATGCAATATTTAGTCTTTCTTAAGCAGTTTCTTCATTAATTCGTTACGGTCAGATATGACGAATCCGTCACTTTCTTCCACTGGCCCACTGTCCTTGTTGCCCTGATCCAACTTCTGCTTTTTAAGTTGTAATTCTATCATTTTGAGTTTCTTGTCGATCTTGCCGCTTTTGGCGTCTATGGCGTTACGTAGGAAGTTCCCCGCAACCTCGAATATCCTTCCAGAATATCGTGAGTCAACATTCATGCCCAAATCCATTAGATTCTTGTAACTTTCTTCCGCTTCTATGGCCAATTTGTCTAACTCGAGGTCTGACAGTTCACCCAGTCCTTTTACCTGTGGCAGGGCCGCCGCTACTTTGTCAAATTCTGCATAACTTTTCTGTAAATTCTTCTGTGTCTGTGGATCCAGATTCTTAGCAGATGCATGTTGTCCATTGGATTCCTTGATCTTCTTGTCTTTTTCCTTCTTGTCTACCTCTTTGAATGCTTCTTTGACATTTGGTAAATTGAGGATGTCTTCTAGTTTCTTTGTCATTGCTATATTTACTTACGTTTGCCGTTGTGGAACAACTGTTCTTCTGACACTACCCTAAATCTTATTTTTCTCTGCTTGGCATATGCATTAGCGGCCTCCCACTTGGCCATGTTGATGACCACCTGTTTCTTCTTGGCCAGGCTCTTGCCCGCGGCCTCCATTGATGTCTGACTCATGGGTTTGACCTCCACCATCTCCGCGTGTTTGCGACCTTCCTTGTCTTGGTACACTATGAAGAAGTCTGGCACGTATATGGTGTACTTGCCCGTGAACGGATGCCTGTATGGTATCTTGATTGATTCTGATGCCCACTGGTACACGTTAGGATGTTCATCACACAGTCTCATGAATGAGTGTTCCCAACTTGATCTGTATGTGGGTGTTTTCGTGCCCACGTACTTCTCCGCATTCTTGGGAGAGAACTTGCCCCTAGCAAATCTCGGTAACATTAGTCTATGATGTTTCTAGATACCGTCTCTTTGGTGGCCAGTGTTTTCCTCACACCCAGCCTGCTTGACTTGTACCTGTTGGCGTTAAGTATTATTGTTATCAGTTCTGATAGCAGTGCTGGTGTGGCGTATGTCAACTTATCCAGTATCTCTTGAGGTTTGATGTCGTCTATCTTGGCCTGTGCCATTATAGCGTACCCAGTTGATTCCGCCGCCGTCCTGGAGAAACCACGTTTCACGAAATAGGCTATGGTGCTGTCGTACTCTCCCTGATTGAATTCATAGTCGGTCTGGTACTGAGTAGTGGTCAGTTTGTCCACAGTCTTTTGTAATTCATCTTTGTCTTTTGGTGGTAGGTTTGTGTAGAATTCAGCCATTATATTGTCGCCTTCTCAACCACTATCTGGACGTCCTTGGAGTTTCTTGGTATTTTTATGTATCCTTCTGTGACCAACTTCCTCATATCTGTGATTGCTTTGTTACTGTACACGCTCTTGATATTGTCCGACGAGCCTTCGTATTCGATGTTAGATTGTGCAATCGTTAATCCTTTTCGAGACCCGACGTCTCTGAAATAAAGGGCGGCCGCCACCTCATCTCTGACGTTCTCGTCGTTGGACACCAGATTGAATGATTCACTCTCTCCCAGGAAGTTGACAGTGTCCACGTTGGATTGTTTTATCACTCTGCTGTTGGCCTTGTCCTTGTTGTCTGCCGTGCCGGCCAATTGTGCTATGGAACTGGCATTCGCGATCACGGTCGCACCAACAGTGAATCGTGCTATTGGATTGGTGATGTTCGAAGACTGTTTGCCGATCTCGAGCACACCCTTCTTGGCTATGCCTTTCAACTCTTGTTTGACGTTTGACTTCTTGATTTTCTTTGCATTGTTATAGGTGTTGGATGCACCAAGTATGGCACCCAGTATGTTGCCCTGTTTGTAATTTTTGATTACTGATCCCACACCGTCCACGATACCGCCAGGACCAAATATGCTGTTGGTGCCGCCACCCAGTATAGACAGTGGGCTAGGAGACTGATCATAATTTATGGTTGCAAATCCTTTGACCACTTCCCTGCTTATTACGCCTGCCTTGTATATCACTGTTTCATATAGAATCTGCATGGAGTTGCTCATTACACCTGTGCCGTCTGCTTGATCTAGGTTGTCGTGGGAGAACGAACCAATGACTGGATTGACCAGGGTCATTGATGTGAATCTCTTTTTGTGTAACACAAAAATCTCTATGCCTTTCAGGTAAGGTTTACCCCTTACCTTGGGTGTGTCCATTCCAAACTTGTTGAATTTTCTGGCCTTATCGTTGAAGTCGTAGTAATCGTCTTTGGTGGGAGAGACGACCAGGTCGGAATTCATTGACACAGAATCTGCTATGTGGTACTCGTAGTACTTCTTCCAGAATGCGTTCACAGTGTCTGCGTGGTCATCATGGAAGGTGACGTTCACAGGATCGTACGCTATCCTGGTTCCTAGGTACATCTTCTTGTTGTACTGTGTCTTCTCCTCGTAGCTCAGATTGTACTTTGGTAGGTCACAGGCCTTGACCAACATGTTCAGTTGCAGTTTCTCATTGGCCGCGAACCCTGGATTGAACAGGCTTTCGTCTGTGTTGAAAACCACATGGAACAGGAATTTCTGTTTTGGCATCAATTTGAAATTGTCGTCTATGTACAATCTAGATGCGTGTTGGTAGTCTTTCATTCCTGGAAGACCGTCTTGGAAACCTTGTAAGAAGTTGTTTATGCTTGGCATACTGTTATTTATAGTCACAAAAAAAGCGCCTATAAAGACGCTTTTGATGTTATAATTGCTAACTTAATTTTTTATATTACTGTCCACCACCTGTACTTAGAGTACCGATCGTTCTAGTCACTGCTGTTCCAATTCCTGTTCCTGTTGGAGTTTGGATCGCGTTGTCATATCTGATCTGCATGGTGATAGATACTGGTTCTGATTGATTGTATGCCAGTGAGTTGTAGTTTACGTTTTCAACGTATGCACCGTACAATTCAAATGTTTCTAGCACATTTGGTGAACTCGCACCGTTACCACCGTCTAGCATTTCAATTCTAGCAGTGAATTTGTAATCAATACCTGACGCCGCTGAACTCTGTTCAAAGAAATCAAACTGTTTCTGTATCTGTTCTCCAACCAGTTTAGTAACTGAGTTGTTTACATCATCTCTTAGGTTGATTGTGATCGCTTCCCAAGTGTGTTTACCTGCAATGTATACTTTAGAGTTGTACACGTCCAGTGTAACGTTGTCAAAAGATAATTGTGGTCTTGTGATGTCTATCACTTGTTTTGTTAGTTCTGATCTCGGTGTTGATACTCCAAAATTTTCAAGTATTGCTCTGAAACGATACTGTAGTTTTGGCATCAATAAACCTTGTGATGCCGAACTCTGATCGGTTGCTAGTGGTACTGTGAATTTTGATAAAGTTGATATTGCCATCTGTTTCTCCTATTTATCCAAAATTAGTTCCCTAACTTTGCAATTTCTCCTGTGTTTTTGATTCTCAACGGTATGTAAATGAATTCAACTGATTTTATTGGTTCAATTGCGATGTCCACGTACAGCTCGTTCCTGTCTATCCTTGTAGGTGTGTTGTTTGTGCTGTCACATACTACTAGGAAGTCAAATAGTCCCCTTTGGCCAACTAGTTCTAGCAAGAAAGATTCTACTGCACCTTTGATCTCGTTTCTAGTCAGTTCGTCATTTGGTTCAAAGATGAACGGTTTAGCAATAGCGTCTAATTGTGTTCTTAGATACACTGCCAATCTTGAAACGTTTATCCTGTCCAACGCCGAACTTGCCGATGTCTTAGTCAAGTTACCAAAATTCACAATCCCTGCGCCTGCAAAGAAAGTGATTGGGTTGATCTTAACTTCGTGCATTGAATCCCTCACTGACTCTGTTACAGATATTGTTTCAAACTCTCCTGTTGCTGAGTCTATGTAACCAACTGCTGTAGCGTTGTCAACGACACCTCTTCTTGTTCCTGATGGTGCGAACCATGGGAAAGCGATGTTGTCGTTGTTCGCAAGTGTTCTCAACATCATGTGTGATGGTGGAACAACAATAGTTTTTCCTGTGTTGTCTGTCGTCTGTCCTGACGGATAAAACACACCCAAGTATTCACTTGAACTCACCAGGCCGTCTTCACCATTGTCAAGTGCCGCCGCTGAATTGTTCGCCCAGTTTTGTATGCTAGTTGACGTTCCTTCTAATCTCAATGGAGTGTCACCAACTATAAACGCTGTGTTGTTTCTGTCCGTGTTCAAAGCAATCATGTTCGCAATCAATTCTGGATAACCAGGTGTAGCAATAACATTGAAGCCTCTTTGGTCTTCTCTGATTGCTTGGTTTGTGTCGATCTCTGATTTAAGTTGCTCAACTATCACTTTTCTCTGTGCTTTTCTACCGAAAGAGCCAGATCCGTCTGCGTTGTTGCTTGATTTAGTAACCCATCTGTCAGGGAAGTAAGTTGATACACTCTCGTTACTTGTTCTGATGTTACCTAAACCTGCTGATCCGCTTCCTGGATATTTCGTAGTTGTTATGTAATTGTTTTTGTATTCTTTAACATTGTAACCTGAACGTCTAGTGTTCCACAGCAATATACCCTGTGGGAATAAAGCCGGATCTGGAGCATCTGGGTCTAGGAAACCATCACTCAATAAGTCTTTGATTGAACTCGGTGATCCCGCACCGCCCGTTGACAATGAATCTGCCTTGTCGGCCGCTGTGTGATATCTAGCATCCGCAAACACAACGCCGTCTTCTGTTGTTTGGTCTGTTTTGTCAACCAGTTCCCACGCCGCACCTGATGTGGTCACTGCCACTTGGTTTGATGTGTTAGTTGAACTTAACGTTGCCGCTGTGTTGTATTTGTAAAGTTTTGGATAGTTTTCTAAGTCTGAAGTGTCAATCCATAAGTCATTAGTTACAAGTGCAGTACCATCTGATTGTGTAGTTGGTGCTGTTGCACTGAACTGTGGACCATTTGGATCTGTGCTTGAGTATGCTGTGGCATATCCAACGAAAGTAGTTCCATTGTGTGCCATGATATCTGCTTCGTCAGTTGCAGTGTGATACCATAATGCGCCGTCTGCCGGCTCATTTGTTGGTGCACTTAAACTTGCAGTGTAACTTAATCTCTTCCAGTTACTTGCCATGATACCTGTATTAGCACTTGAGTCAAGGCTATCACCTGTTGGTAGGTCATACAAGTTGTCAATCAAAGTTGAACTGTTCGCTGTGAATGTTCCATAAGCGTGTGCCGTCGTTGCACTGAAGCCTGCATCTAATAATGGTGTTCCTAAATCATCTCCATCAAACATTCTGAACTCACCGCCCAGTTTGTGTGTCATGGTGATCGCACCAGCAGTTGTCTTACTTGCTGAAACGTTTGTTAATCCCGCTCCGTTGACTGCCGCTATAAAATCATCTACACCGGTACCGGCCAGTGTTACTGTTACCGCACTGTTCAATGCTTCTTGATTTTTAACTGATTCTTGTATTTGGAATTTCTCACCACTAGTGAACGAGTATGAAGTTGTGTTACTTGTGATTGTAGTAGCACCGCCCTCGTACCTGAAGAATTGGAAGTCTGCAACATTTCCAGTGGAGTCTGCACCACCTAGATCATTGGCACCCATGCTTTCTTCAGTGACATTGTACTGTGCGTACACTGTGCCTGTAGTCAAAGCAGTTCCACCGTTCGCTGGATCTAGATTAAAGATCGCCGAGTGGTGGTTAGTATGAAGTGGACTAGCAACTTGAGAGAAACTAGCACTTGCTGTAGCATAAAGTTTTGCAACTAATGCCGCACCTGAGTTCGCTGATGTAGTCTTGAACCAAACTGAACCGTTGGGTCTGTCCTCGTCTGCCGTTTTCCAAGTTGGTCTGTTAGTGTGGCTTTCCTGTAGGAGTTTCACACCGTTTTTCACACCTGCCGTGATCCCTAGGTCTGCTAAACCAGTACCTGTATTTGCTTCAAATCTGATAGTGTTAGCACCACCTGTTGAGTCACCTAAAAACTTACCGTTGTGGAAGATTTCTAAGTTACCTGTTGTGCTGTTCACATTTGCTGTGACGTTAGTCACATTGGATCCAATCGCTGTAGCAACATCAGATAATGCTGTTCCACCGTAAGTGATTTCAACACCGTTGATTGTGATCTTGTTACCACTTGTAACTGTTGTTCCTGACGCAACTGTCACCACCGGTAAAGATGTGTGCCAGTCGGTTGATCCAACATGTACCCAAGTGTTACTTGCTGTCTTCTTGTAGATCTTGTTCGTCACGTGTGTTGTGTTGATTGCGTAATCACCAATTACACCGATTGAAGTTTTTGGTGCACCAGTAGAAACACCGCCAACTAGATCAGCAGTTGATGTGATCAATGTCGGAGTGATCGATGTGAATGATTGATTAGTCTGTGACCACTCAAACAAACCATAACTGCTTGATGCAAGGTCAAACCAGTATGTGCCGTCTGTTGGTGCCGCTGTCGGTGCCGAGGCACTTCCAACTAATTCTGCTGTGTCCACATTGGCCCTAAGAACAAAAGCTCTGTTGGCAATTCCTAAGAATGAGTATGCCGCTTGTAAGCCGTATTCGTTCAGTTCATTACCGTTAAGGCTGTTTCCTGAAGCGTCTGTGTAGAATTTTGGATCTCCAAAAGTCTCTGTTAATTCTCTCTGGGACGAGATCAAATATGCAGTGTTGGCGTTGGCAGTTTGTGTGCCTGTTGCTGTGCCGTCTCCCGCACCATTTTGCTTGTCCTGTGATGATGCTACTATGAATAGTGGTGTTGTACCCGCATCTGATGGTACATAGAAACTTTCGTTTATTACTGAAACTTCTACTCCTGGTGATGTTAATGCCATTTTTCGTATTCTCCTTGCAAGTTGTACGTATACTAGAGTTATTTATTCAATCATACGGTTTTGCTGACATAATTTACCGTTTTCTTGGTGCCTATATAGGTGACGTAAATACACGCATGCAGTACAAAGACAGACCGTTGTGTACGGAGTGCAAGACCAAGCCCAAGGCCTATGCCTACCAGAGATATGGCAGAGTGTATTGGCGGAGTCGCTGTGACACCTGCATCAGGAAACGGGCTGGCAAACGGGTGGGCGGTGTGACTGCCTTGCAGAGATCAGGATATAAAAAGAAAAACAAGTGTGAACTTTGTGGGTTCAAAGCACAGGCCAAGGCACAACTAGATGTGCTGTTTGTGGACGGAAATCTTAGGAATACTGTGGTGACTAACTTAAAAACTGTTTGCGCCAATTGCCAAAGGTTGGGCAGTACCCGTAGACTTGGATGGCGGGTTGGTGATCTTGTTGCTGACGATTAGGCCATCTATTTTAGCGTATAGTTCTTCTTTTGTACCGTCGTTATCAATCACGAAATCAAACTCTTCTCTTGCCCATGCATATTCTGAACTGTGTATGCCTTGTGGTTCAATGTTGCCCTCAACGTAATTGACAAACCAGTCAGGATCAAATCCTCTTTTCACAAGTATGATCTTGCCACCGTGCCTTCTGATCTGTTTGACTTCATTGGGGAATCTTGTATCTGCTATCACGGTGTCTTGTCCCTTGTACCTACCAATGCAACTGTCCACCCATATTCCGTCGTACATGTGACCACGCATCACTTCCGTACCAAAGTACTGCAACACCCATCTCGGAGTTGTGGGTTTGCCAAACTTCTCACTCCAGTATTGGTCCGGCTGTTCTCTCCAGTGCCTGCTTGATTCAGTGTCTCCCTCGAGCATATTCCTGTCCCAATTGAACATCGATGCCACGGCATCCTTTAGACTCTTTGCGAAACTGTCTTTTTGATATCCATGTTTTTCTACGAGTCTATCCGCGACTGTGCCTTTTCCAGAACCGATTAAACCTACTACACCTATCAACATAGGTTTATTATACTATTTTTTTAAACGTTTTTCAATCTCTTTGATTGCTTTTCTTACAGATCTTAATATGGATGATCTCAAGGTTTTCTTGCGTTCTTTCAACGCCTTTATGCTCATTAACTCAAGTTCCTCTACCAAACTTTCCAGTTCTTCCAGTGAGAGGTCAGAGTATTTTTTGAATTGTGAACTTTTCATTGCAAGGTATTTAAATGTAGTTTGGTGTCAATTAACCAATAACAAAACTGTGCGGTGTTCCGCCTTCTTGGAAGTTTCCTATGTCTGCTTCCAGTCTCTCTATCTCTGCCTGTCCCTCGTTCTTCAACGCATCGCCGTTAAGCGTTGTGCCACCCTGTGGACCTGCTATGGTGTTGAACTTGCCTCTCGCTTCACCTAACATTATTTTAGACACAGCAAGTGTGTAATCTCTGATCCATGGTTTTGAGTAGATATCTTTAAACAGTGTGATGTCTGGTCTAAAGTTGTCAGTGTGCATAAGCACTGTCTCATCGTCAGCTCTAGGTCGTTGTGTTATCGTTAATTTTTTTGTCGCAACATCAAAATGGAACTGTATGAAACTTCCAAACATCTTTCCAATCATTTCTTGGTATGATGCGAAAGCATAGTAAGTTGCCAGTCCACCTGTTGCACCTGCTCTCAACAGGTACGTGTTCGTGTATGCGAGGTTGAATGGTTCAAACAGTGTTCCGCCTTCCCCACCTTCAGTTCGTGATCCAACAGTTCTTCTGTTAAGATTCCTCACATTGATAATCTCGTCTGGCAAGATGTAACTGTTTTGATTTTTCTTTAACTCTAAGAAAGCATATGATTCTTCTACTGCATTTGAAGATCTTTGTCTAAATTTATTTACAGCTCTTTCCAGGGCCGTTTGATAGTGTTTTGGGTCTAATTCCACGTCGATCATCCCGTCACCGAGATTGTTTTTAACGTAATCGAAAATTTCCTGTTGTCCTGTTTGTAGTTCTGACATACTCATATTTATAGTCATTGCCTGTGCAATAAATATGTATGATATGCCAAGATTATCCATTTTTAAGCCTGAAAAGGGCAATGACTACAAGTTCTTTGATCGCAACATCAGAGAGATGTTTCAGGTTGGCGGCACGGATCTACACCTACACAAATACCTAGGACCCTACGATCAGGGTGACACCAACAAGGACGGAGAGGCTTCACCGAGCCAACCCAGAGTAACAGGAAGCGATCTAAACGAAACAACAATACAAGATCTGTTATTTTTAGAGAACAGAGACAGGAAATATGCAGGCGACATATACACCGTCAGGGGAATATACAATGTACAAGATCAAGATTTTAATCTATCACAGTTTGGTATGTTTTTATCCAATGACACATTATTTTTGACTGTGCATCTAAACGATATTGTCGAGAGACTTGGCAGAAAACCCATGAGTGGCGATGTAATAGAATTCCCGCACATGAAAGAAGATTATTCATTAGATGAAAGTATACCAATTGCACTGAAAAGATACTATGTTGTTGAAGATGTAAACAGAGCCGCTGAAGGTTTTTCACAGACTTGGTGGCCACACCTGTTAAGACTTAAAATGAAAACTTTAGTCGATTCACAAGAATTCAGAGATGTAATTGGTGATGCAACGACCGAAGGATCTGTTGCAAATTACATGAGTACCTACAACAGAGAAAAAACCATAAACGATCAAGTTGTTGCACAAGCAGAATCAGATGCTCCAAAGGCAGGATTCAACTACAAACAATATTATGTTGCACCAATAGACGAAAGAGGAAACATACGTACTGAGAATGTTAACACAGCGGCTCAAAGAGCAAGTAGCAGTAACACCGTGAATGCCACGATAGACACTCCTGCAAGTTCACACTACGGATTCTATCTAGATGGAGACGGTGTTGCACCCAACGGTAATCCTGCAGGGTTTGGTATAACGTTCCCAACAACGGGCGTAGATAAAGGTGACTACTTCTTGAGGACAGATTTCCTACCCAACAGGCTGTTTAGATATGACGGAGCCAGATGGATCAAAATCGAGGACAGTGTTAGAATAACTACAACTAACAATGATTCCAGAGGAAACTACAAAACAAGTTTTGTCAACAATGCAACAGAATCAACTATTAACGGTTTAACAGTTACACAAAGACAGTCATTGACTGATGCTCTGAAACCAAAGGCTGACAATTAAGAATGTTACACTTTTACGAAGGACAGGTTAGGAAATTTTTAACTCAATTCATTAGAATTTTGAGTAACTTCTCTGTGGAAACAGGCAGAGGTAAAGACGGTGAAGTAAATCTAAGGGCAGTGCCTGTTGTGTATGGAGACCCAACAAGACAGGTTGCAAACATAATCAGGAACAATTCAGAGAACACATTACAGTATGCACCGAGGATAGCCGCTTATGTCAGAGAATTAAACTACGACAGGGAAAGGATGCAGAATCCTTATCACATAGAGAAACAGCATTTGCGAGAAAGAGGAATAGATTCAGACGGCAACTACACCAACGAGATGGGTGCAGGTTACACGGTTGAGAAAGTGATGCCTTCTCCTTTCAGGATGGAAGTGTCGGCGGACATTTGGACAACAAACACAGACCAAAAATTACAGATAATGGAACAGATATTATACTTGTTCAATCCTGACTTCGAAATACAGAAGACTGACAACTACATAGATTGGACCAGTTTGAGTTACGTTGAACTGACAGGTACAACATTCAGCAGTAGAACGATACCGGTGGGTGCAGACTCGGAGATCGATGTCGCGACACTAACATTCTCGATGCCCATATGGTTATCACCACCAGTCAAAGTAAAAAAACTAGGTGTTGTACAGAAGATCATAATGAGCATATACGACGACGATGGCGGAATAGCCAAAGGATTGATAGATGGCGAACTGGTGTCAAGAAGTTTCATAACACCGAACAATTTTGGATTGTTGGTCACAGGAAATCAATTGAGATTGCTAGGCACGACGGGTGTAAATGTCAAATCAGGCGGAGATGGATTCCAGACAGGCGCCAACGAACCCAACAACTTTGATCCTTTTGAAACGTTTGGACCGGCAGTGAACTGGAAGGTGCTGTTAGATCAGTACGGCAAGGTAACGAACGGCACATCACAGATAAGATTGTCACAACCAGACGGAAACGAGATCATTGGTACAATAGCAACAACAACGCTAGATGACACAATACTGTTATACACCATAGACGGCGATACCATACCAAGCAATTCACTGACAGCAGTAAAGAAAATTATCAACCCTGCAACATTCGATCCTGGAACACCAGCAAATGGCGACAGGTATTTGGTCATAAACGATGTGGGAGATAGCACAGCCAGTTTCCAGAGCGCCACATGGGGTACGCTTGTGGCCAGCGTTGGCGACATCATAGAATACAACAGTTCAACATCGAAATGGAATGTGGCATTTGATGCATCTAACCCTGACTCGACACAGCATTATGTT
>ERZ651776.1238-NODE-1238-length-31310-cov-4.596420_pt1 | contig 31310 bp, 31 predicted proteins | sample MGYA00514761_ERZ651776 | MGnify/ENA metagenome assembly ERZ651776
CTCAAAAAACCGTCTTTATCTTTGTATAAATAACTATTTGAAATTAAATAGTCAATATCTCCTTTTTGAAAATCTTGAAAATCTTCATAACCAATATTTTCATTTGTTAATAATTGATAAAATGACCGATACTTTTCTTTAAAAGGCTCAATATAGTAGAGCATAGATGAATTTGAAAAGAAATAATAATTTAGCCTTAAATATTCTTCTCCTTGACCATAAACGTATTTCTTATTTAGTTTACTTTTTACTTTACTTAAATGTAATTGAGAAGAACTAATTTTAATCAAGTCAAAATCTATGAAACCTTCTTCAACGTAACATTGATATTGTTTAATTAGAAACTCTAATTCAGGTGCGATAAATCTAATTTTCTCTAATGGCGAAGCATTTTCAGAAGCGAATGAAATAGTTAATCCTTTAATTTCAAACCTTTCATTCAAGACTTCAATAACTTGATGTGATAAAACATTCTCAAGACTTATTTTGTTTTCTTGTAAGTAATGAAGATATAATGCTAATTGAATATGTGACAATAAGCTTTTACCGTGAAATTTAAAACTTATCAAGTATTCGTTTTTAGAACGCATAAAAACTCGTTCAAGTGATTCAATTTCGTGATTTTTACTCACTAATTCTATACAACCTTGTGCATTGATATATCTAAAGAGGTAAGAGAAGTTCCGAAAAATGTTGTCGTTAGATTTTGTAACATTCAGCCACTTTTCGGAATAGGAATGTGTAAACTGACCATTCTTATTTTTTAATTTGTAAGGTTCATCTTGGTCTTTTGATAGCGAACCTTGCACTCTGTGAGAAGTACCAGCTTCTTTTTTAAAAAAATCATCATTCTGCTTTTTTTCTAATCTTTTTGCCTTTAATTTAGTTTTATCTGATAATTTTAAGGTTCTTGAATTGACAACTAGTTTAACGTAATTTAAATTTGCGTTAGGTAAATCTAAATAATTTAAAATCATAGATTCCTTATCTGAATCCTTTAATGATGTTGGAAAGAATAATTTTGGTTTTTCAGATAAGATATAGTCTTCTTCGAACTGGGAAAGCAATAATTCTGCTGACTCTGTAGAATCCATAAGAAAATCCTTAATAATCCTAGAAAAATGATTTACTATATTTTTTTGCTTTAGTAATTGTCTTATGTGAAATCTGCTATTTTTTAATATTTCTTTTAGGCTATCTGATGAGATGTTTTTATGAATGCTTAATTGACTTATCAAAGTCCAAAATGAATCATAATATTGGTAATCAGTTGAATCGAAGTGAACCGAAATATTCTTGCTATTTATTTTAAGGAAGAAGGAAGTTATTGTTTCCCAAAAGGAATTAACGGTTCTTAAATAATTCTCTTTTGTTTCTTCACTCCAAACACTACGATAGAGTTCATTGTCAAAATAAAGTTTAATTTGATATAATTCTAAAATGTCGTTTATATCATAGAGATTTTTAGAATCGAATTTTTCAATTAAAGACTCAGCATTTTGTAGATTTCTATCTTTTGATAAATCTTGTATTGAATAAAAAATTACTCGATTTAAATCTCTTTTCATTGTAGAATTTCGGATTCAGGTAAATTTTGGTAAATGTTCGTTAAGGGACATGGTTTACACAAGCCGATTTTTTTAATTTTCTTTTTATGTTTATTATTCTAAAAGCCAAATTTAAAAATTTGGCAACTTTCCAAATATGCCTTAACCTTTACTTATTAACTAACTGTATATTAGATATATAATTTGTTGCGCAACGTTTTTTATTTACGATGTCCATTTATTTGGAAGAATAAATTAGTATTATGCCTTTCCATTTTTCCGTATTGTTCGAGTTGTTCCGAAATCTGTTTCTCAAAATGAGCAATCCAATTCTGAATATCTAAAATTAGCTTTTTGATAGAAACTGTTACTTGCGGATATTCTGTTTTGTTTTTTTTAGTTACAGATTCAAAAATGATTTCCTCAATTTGCTCAATTCCGATTTCTATTTTGGGTGTTATCATTTGTCCGCCAACATTTACTTTATGATTAGTAAAAACTCCAGAATAAAGCATGAACTGCTGAAATTTATTTGTTTCGGGAATATTTCTTGTCCACGATAATGAACCGTACATTGGCAAGTCGTTCAAGGTTAAAACTTCAGATATTCTTTCGTCTATATGTTGAAAGGAATTACGAAGTTTTTTAGCTTTTTTTAGTTCTGAAAGATGTTCTTCGTTTTCTTCTAAATCAAAATGGCGAACTATTAAGTTTAAAAAAATCGTTGCGTTACTTATTATTGTCCAAACGTCTGCGAAGATTTTTGGATAGTTTTCATTTTTACTGCTGGGGTTTTCGCTAAATTTTATCAACTCACTTTTCAGTCTGTCAAATGTGATTTCGCAAATATCAACGCTATAAGTAATTGCATTAAATACAATTACTTGTTCAGGTTTAAGTTTTTTTGGTGGAAATCTAAAATGTGAATTATCATCTATGGTCATTGGTTTGGTTAAATGTTGCACAACTCGTTATAAAATGTACCTTATCATCAATATCCCGTAAATAAATCAGGTTATCAATGGATTGTTGTAATCAATATCCTGTAAATATAATTGATTTATAGATACATACAAAAGCCGCTAGCAGTTGTTTACCTCATGTAAGTAGCTTTGTTGTTAGAAGTAAGATGTTATATGCTCATTTATTTTTTGTATCTATACACCGCTACTCCGTCTTCGTCACATCATCATACCGTAACTCGATTTTTTTCTTTCTTTTTCCATACTCTACAATAACAGCAGTGGCATTTAATCCTATGATTTTTCCATCGGTAATGGTGCCTCGTCTATCAAAAACGACATTGTCTCCAATCTTTAGTTCAATGGTGGCAGTGGCATTGGTATTTACATTTACAGCTGTTTTTTGAACACCCCATACATCACCAATCACCTTTACTTTTTTGCCATTGCTTTTGACGTAGATTTTGACATTTCTTAGAAATTCGCCTTCGTGCTCTTTTGTCATGGTATCTACCGCTTGCTCTAAGGCATCGTCTTCAGACATAGCAATCGCTTCGACTTCTCGCTCTAGCATTACATATTGCTGAGTGTCGTCTACGTTTCTGTTGCTGATGCCTGTTAAGTCTCCGATCCGCGTATAGCTACTGCAGGAAGCTAAAGTCATGGCTATGCATCCTATTATAAGTAACGTATTTTTTTTCATAGTTGTACGTATTATGATTTGGGTTATATATTATATGATTTGCAATCTAAACAACCCAAAGGTCATTCCTTTACGGTTTTCCACATTTGCCGTACTTTTTTATGTGAAACTCAAAAAGCCAGTATCCTTTTTTCGCGAAAGCGAGATTTTTAAATATGTAAAAAGACTCAGGATCGCTACGCTGCAAGACTCAAGACTCACAACTCATTTAGTCATTTCGACCGAGACGAGGTACGAGCGACGAGAAATCGCATCACAGTGAGCTAAGTGAGCTAGATATGTGATCTCTCCTACAGTCGAGATGACTCAAGATCGCTGCGCTCCACGACTCACGACCACTCACTAACGACAAACGACCACCGACTAAAGACTACAAACAACCAACTTCCAAGTCTTCCCTGTCCTGATTCCTGAATCCTTTGATTCCTGTTTCCTTTTCGCGAAAGCGGAAAAAAACAGCCTTACAACTTACCCTAAAAAAGTAGTATTTTTACGACGCTAGCGATCGCATAGATCCTTAACCAACAAAAGAACCTCATACTCCATGAAAATATATAGCAGAAAACAGATCTACGAAGCCCATAAAATCACTGCAGAAAAAGAAAAACTTCCGTCTATCAATCTGATGGAACGTGCGGGTGGCTATATGTATGAGTGGGTAAACGAGCGTTTAAAAGGTGGGAAAGTACCCATCAAAGTTTTTTGCGGAATCGGTAAAAATGGAGGCGACGGGATGGTACTCGCTCGCTACCTGATCGAAAACAATTACAACGTGACTACCTACATTGTCAACTATAACACAAAACGTGTCCCTGATTTTCTCGAAGCCTATAGTCGGTTGAAATCGGCGACTAAGAATTGGCCTATCGTTTTAAAGGAAGGCGACGAACTTCCAGAGATTAGTCCCCAAGATATTGTGATTGACGCTATTTTTGGAATCGGACTGAATCGTGCTGCACAAGATTGGGTAAAGAAACTTTTTGCAGCGATTAATGACTCCAAAGCTTATGTGCTGAGTGTCGATATTCCGTCGGGAATGTATATGGATCTTTCGCCTCAAGAAGGCGATGTGATCGTGCGCCCACGATTTACACTCAGTTATCAAGCACCAAAACTCCCGTTCTTTTTACCTGCAACCGCACCCATTATGCAAGCATGGGATATTCTAAATATCGGACTCGATCCAGAATATCTTATAACGACGCCAACCGATGTAGAACTCATAGGCAAACAAGAAGTTATTAAGATGTACCGGAGCCGTGATCAATTTTCACATAAAGGGATGTTTGGACATAGTGTACTGATAGGAGGGAGTTATGGTAAAATGGGTGCTATCGTACTTTCCAGTAAAGCTGCGATGCGTGCAGGAAGTGGTATGGTCACTGCCTACGTACCACAACTAGGCGTGCCGATTTTACAAACCGCTATTCCTGAAGTGATGACCGAAACTGATAACTTCAACGGAAAAGTCCTCGAAGAAATTGACTTCCAAACGGAAGCCAACGCGATAGGAATCGGACCCGGAATGGGAACTGATCCTAAGACTGCCAAAGCAGTAGAAGCCTTTTTAAAAGGACAGAAAACTCCGATGATCATTGATGCGGATGCGATTAATATCATTGCTGCGAATCCCACATTACTAGAACACGTACCTAACCTATCGATTTTTACGCCACATCTAGGCGAATTAGAACGATTAATTGGCACATGGAAAGATGATTTCGACCGACTGAAAAAGACGGCTGAGTTTGCTAAAAATCATGACATCATTATCGTGATGAAAGGCGCACATACGATTGTCACCTATGATATGAAGTTATACATCAATGACTCCGGAAACCCAGGGCTTGCCACCGCAGGAAGTGGTGATGTGTTGACAGGTGTCATTACAGGTCTATTAGCACAAAGCTATCACCCTATGGAAGCTGCATTGATGGGCGTTTACTTCCACGGAAGAGCAGCTGATATTGCCATTAACCAATACGGTATCGAAGGACTCATAGCAAGTGATGTCACAGAGTTTTTAGGAAGAGCCTACATGGATCTTTTTGCAAAACCTGAAGAACCGAAAGCCCCCTAACCCCGAAGGGGGAATAAAAAACGTGAACAGTTCCTTCTCCCAAAGGGAGAAGGTTAGGAGGAGGGAATCACCTAACTCCCAAAAGAGAACGCTTACTCAATCCCTTAATCCCCTAACCCCAAAGGGGAATTCTTACTCTTGCGGCTTATCTTTTACATGAATATATCTAATACCAAGCTCCCTTCACTCAACGAGGGAAGGGAGCCTTACTCTATTATTTCTTATAACACACCCTTAGCTTTCTAGCGGGGAAATTGTTATATGATTCTGAGTACGCTTTCGCGAACCTGTCTCGCCGGCAAGCAGGAGCATACAAAACCATAAAACAAAAAAATAGAGTAACACTCTATTTTAGAGTAGTACTCTATTTTCAAATCTCACACTCCTTTTTTAGAGCATAAAACACATTTGAGTAAAAGTTTCCCTTCGGGGTTAGGGGATAATGGATTGAGTAAGCGTCCCCCTTCGGGGTCTAGGGGGCTTGCTAGGGGGATTCTATTGAATCACCACACTAATACCAAACGTAACCTCTACATCTGTATCTCCACCAGCATCAGCAAGACCTGTGTTTGGTTTTGTAGGCTCGTGACGTAAAGTCACTGTAAAATTTCCACCACTCACTTCTCCTGTAGTCAGTGTAAAAGCAGTGCCTAATGGATTTCCGTTATCATCAAAATTACCATACGCCGTGGTCACATTAAGACCGCTTGCAGGTGTAAAAAATACTTGATGCTCATTACTCTCTTCAATAACTTCTAAAGTAACATTTTCTGCTGGTGTTACCGTTTCATTAAAAAAAGTAACACTTCCTACATATTCAGTATTTTCTATGATTGGTTCCCCCGTGATTGAAAATACAGGAGGATTCGGACCATCGCCATCAGCATCTACACTTTCTAGTGTGGTCGTCAGACCAATGCTATTAGCAAGTTGTATGCGTACGGTTGTGATGACTTCATCTTCATTAATGACTTGCGGTGTATTGTCATCATCAGAGGAGCAAGAGATAGCAATCATTCCAGTAATAAGTGCGATAATATAAGTGTTTATAGTTTTCATATTAATTGTTTTAATAGTTTATTTTTTAATAATTTACTTTGAGTTGTAGACTTACGTTTCTCCCGAGATCATCGGCAAAAAAGCGTTGTCTGTTTAAATAATTACGATACGAAGTATCAAAAAGGTTGTTTACCGCCAATGCTATTTCTAGCGTCGAGCGATTACTAACGTCAAAATCAAGCTGCCCTCTCAGATTGATTAAATGATACGCATCTGGTGGTGTACTCACATCCACGAGTACATTCTGATCTGCTTCGACAATAAAAATTTCAAAATTAGTATCAGGAAATTCGTTTTGTCTAAACACATATTGACTCTCTACCCATACTTTTAAATGATGCCATTTCTCATTCGTATACGTCACCCGATTGGTGGTGTTTACAGGTGGCATATTAATCAGCGGAAGATCTCGCGTAGTATCTTGTCCTTTGACAATAGAGAGTTGGTTGGCGATTTCTATGTGTTCGCTTACGCGAAAAGTATTATCCACATCCACCCCAAGTAATCGGGCATCGGTCTGACGGTATTCCCAAACAGGAAAATTACCACGCAACGTCTGCTGACTTCCAGTAGGTTCTATAAGGATAAAGTCAGAAATATAATTAGCAAATGGCGCTATTGTGAATGACCAATTGGTACGCTTTCGCGAAAGCGCAACAGACACCTTATTAGAGGTTTCCTTATCAAAACGAATATCGCCTAACTCAATACGTGATGCACTTTGGTGTAACCCGTCACTGAATAATTCTGAGGGGTTAGGCGCTCTGTTGGACAAGGCATAATTTAGCGTAAGCGAATAGGTATCATTAAAATCATAGCCCGCCCCCGCTGTTGCCGACACGTTGTGATAGGTAAACTCAGGATTAGTCAATAACTGACTTCCAAAATCTTCTACCACCAACTCAGGAAATAACACATCATAGCCTCTAGCTTCCCAAAAGGAAGTCCGATAAAATTTTTCTGCGTTGATGTAGTTGTAATCATACCGTACCCCACCTTCTAGTGTCCATGCATCGAGGGTTTTGGCAGCCAGTGCATATACGCCAAAATCGGTACGATCATAGTCAGGAATCAATCTGCGGATGCCCGTAGACGGATCTGGAAAATTTGTTTGTGAACGTCCTACAATACCCGCTTTTACCACCACCGAATTATCTGCGGTGTAGTCAAAATCTAAGGTGGCGCTGTGGGTACGTAATTCCAAATCTATCGATGGGCGTACATCTTCGCTGTCCCGTCTAATATCAAATTCCAACCGATTGTTTTGCTGATAATCATACTGAAAACTAAGCTTGCCAATATCGTTAAAACGTTTGTAGGCATTTAGTTTTGCGGTTTGGTGTTTGATTTCCTGCTTCGGCGGGTTGATAGTGTACGTAAAATCTTCTATCACCTGTGGAGTATTGCTATTGAGTGCATTGGCAAGATCGGCAGCGCTTCCTACATGCGATGCACGTAAGATGCCTAATTCATTATTATACAATGTATAACTTGCTTCAACTCCATAGGAATATTTATTCACCCCAATCCGAACAGCCACATCACGCTCAAAAGCGCCTGTATTACTCAGTATATAATTGGGTGCTTCAAAGTCCCCAAAGCGTTTTAAAGTACCTTGAAAACTTCCATACCAACCCGAATTATAAGATTTGACTAGAGTAGAGGTAATGCTCCCGCCACGACCATTAGAAACTCCTGTAATCAGCGTTTCTCCATATAAACTGTCAGAAATTGGAATTCGTCTTGGATTTACGATAATTGTACCCCCTACAGCGTCACCTCCGTATTGTAATCCAGCTGCGCCTTTGATCACAGCAATACTTCCTGCATTATTCAGATCGACATTAGGAGCATGTTCTACGCCCCATTCCTGATCTTGTAATCGGGTACCATCGGTGATCAACACGACACGGCTGCTGTGCAATCCCTGAATGACAGGTTTTACTACGGTATTTCCTGTATTTAAAGAAGACACACCACTCAACTGATTTAAGGCATCTCCTAGCGAACCAGCACTATTGGCTTGAATATCTTCTGTAGATAGGCTGGACTCTACCGCCGTTTTACCAGCATTTTTAGGTGCTTCTGCGGTAATAGAAACTTCACCCAATTCTTCCAGATGGTGCTCCATATAAATAGTGCGTTCTGTATCTCCGTTGATGGTTACTTTTATGTTTTCTGCATCACAAGAAGGGTGTGATACACGGATGCTATACGTTGTGCCTTGGCATAGATTTTTAAAGGTATATTTTCCTTTGGCGTCTGTTTGTATCACACGTCCACCTTCTTCGATACTGAGTGTTGCATCAGCGAGGGTTTCTTGATCGTGTAAGTCAATCACATAGCCCGTAAGGGAATACGTGCAATCTTGTGCAATAGCGTTACCACAGCACATAAACGTGCAGAGTATGACAAAAAATTTCATGGGTAAAAAGTTTGTTAATTAGAGTATAGGGTTCCTATAAATTAACAAGCAGGTGGTCCTCTGGATGTTGAGGTATTATATACAGATCTGTATATGGTATAGGTATGAATTGTTTTTTCAGGAATGTCTTGTAGTTGCGTAAAAGCGATTTCTTTACCAAAAGTAAATACCCCGTTTTTTTTGAGTGTTACGTCATAGAGACTACAATCTAATTGCTTTTTGTGTACGTGTGTATCTGATGGATTTTCACAATTATCAAAATGATCATGTCCCTCGGCACTATGCAATAGGTTGGCTATTGCTGGAAGCAGCAAAGAAGTGATAAGGGCTATTGCCGATATACATTGGGCGATATGTGAACGATAGGTGCGCAATTTAGTTTTTGAATAAGAATGCAAATCCCATTCTTGATGCCATTTTGACCGCAAAATTTTTAAAAAATGTGTACTGACCAAAAATCCATCCAAATATGACCAATAAAACTTGATATATAGGAAAGATTAACAGAATTCTAACAGGCCAATAGATCCACCCATTGGTAGTGTCTTTAGCAAGCCCTATCAATTCTAGCAAGGGATTGGAAAGTTTTCCAGCCGTACTTCCTGTAATGGCGAAGACCAAAAACATGGCAATAAGTTGCCATCGTTGGGTGACTCCCCAACGTTTATAAAGTTTTGTAAATAACCATAAAGTGATTTTTAGTATGAGGTACGTAACTACTAGGAGTAGTAAAATAGTAGCGATGAGGGAATAGGTTTCATTTTGAAACGCAATGGCGTTCACAATGGCTCGCGCGATGAGGTATGCGGAAAAAAAACTGGCAATCATTCCCAAAAATGGATGAATGAGTTGCCAGTTTTGTGTTATTTCCCAACGATTTTTGAAGTTCTGTATCACAGAACAAAAGTACGATTATCGTAGCTTTTGTCCGTACCGTTGTTCAAAAAATTTAAACCAATTATGCAATAAGTAATTTACTTCGTAGCCATAATCTACACCTCTTTCATAATTGATTTGTTGAATGTATATGTTGGGGTCATACCTAGCGTTATTAAGGACACGATTGTTATACTCTACCACTCTAATGATATTTCTGTTCTCTAGATATATTTGCTCGTAATAGCCTCTTGGTTGTTGTGTGACCAGCCAATTATTAAATCCAGGTTCTATAATCAGGATTTCAAACTCTAGGCTGTCATTTGCAATGCGAACGGTGTCTGAGGTCTTACCAGCGGTATTTGCAATATCTTTTGTTGTGTTTGTGCTCGCGCATCCTATAATGAATGCGGCAAGGATGAGGGTGTAAAGAATCTTTTTCATAATCTTAAATGTACTAATTTTAGTTGAAATTTTGTGTTAATGTAAAGCAGTATGATTACCGCTCTTTGTCTTGAACAAATCTATAGTACTTGGGTGAGTATAAAAATGATAAATGAGGGAATGGGTGTGTTGGGTGAGGGAACAATCTTGGTACACTTATATCTAAAAACAAAAAATCACACACGATTACTATCGTATGTGATTTTCAAAAATAGTTGGGTGAAAACTATAGTTTATTTTCCGAAAAGACCTCCTAGTAAACCACCAAGGCCTCCTTTTTTCTTATTGCTTCCTAATACCATATCTGCAACATCGTCTAAGATACTTCCATCTCCATCTGCATCCAGTAATGAAGATATCAGGCTTTGATTTTCTTGTGGTTGTCCTCCTAGCATACTTCCTATTAAGGTGTTCATTCCTCCTGCATCACTTACTCCCGACTGTTTTGTTTGTTTTCCTAACACGCCCATAAGGATCGGTGCAGCTACTTTAAGAATTTGTGCTACAGTTCCAGCATCCATTCCTGATTTTTGACTTAATGCATTTTCTACGTTAGGGCGGTTACTTCCTAAAAGGTGTCCTAATATACCTTCTCCATCTCGTTTTACGCTATCATCTACGCCTCCTTGAAAAAGACCTTCTAGATTATCTAATATGCTACCGTCATGTTTATTAGAAAGTGCTCCCATTAATCCTGCAGCTCCCTCTGGTGTCTGTACATTTTTTTTCATAGCCCCCATAAGTACGGGCATCGCCATACTTAACAGTTTCCCCGTATCACTTTCTGATTGACCTGTAGACCCACTCACTCCGCTAATAATCTGTTTTCCCATTGGGCTATTTAATAAGTCTAGTAATCCTGACATCTTTATTTGGTTTAAGTTATTAATGATTTCAATTTACGAAATATTTGAAGTAAATAAGATGGTTTGCATTAGAAATGTATTTTACCGATCAATTAGTGTTATTTGTCGGTATTTAAGTTAGATTTTCGTTCTTTTTATGATAACACATACTTGATAGGTGAGTCGATTACTTTTTGGTGAGTACATCTCTTATTAATACAGTAAAATTATTGATATGTTTTCAAATTTTTACGAGTCAGACTATTGTCCTGTCAAGCTAGAGATCAATTTATAAATCTTTACTACTTTCGCAATTTGATGAGTACACTTGGGTAAACATCTTAAAAGCGCTTACTGCTATTCACTCTAAAAATAACCCGATTAAGCTAATGCATATTCATCCTTTTGGTTTGATAGACGAATAAAGGAATAGAAAATTAATAGAAGAGTCTCTTTTATTTATAGTGTAGCATCGCACAAAAATTCTACCTTTTATACTAGTAGGATCTATGGAAAATCTTTATGAAATGAATGACAACTACTAGTTTGCAAGCTTTGTTCCTATGATTAAGCTATAACTTAGTAATATCACTAGGGGTTTCAACAAGTATTGTTTTATCTCCCTTAATTACAATGGGTTCTTTAATAAATTGAGGGTTTTTTCGCATTAGTTTTATCCAATCGTCATCGCTAAAATTTGGATTTCCAAAATGATTTTCAAACTCTGGATGCTGCGTATTTACCAATCCATCAATAGTTAATTGAAGTCTATTGGCAAGCTCTTTTAACTGAGTACCTGTAAAAGGTGTTTTTAAAACATCTACCTCTCTCAATGCACATCCTTCTGCTTTTGCATAGGCTAATACTTTTTTGCCAATTTTTGAGTCAGGATTATAATATAGGATAACTTCTCTATCTGATGTTGCTATTTCTCCCATTTATTTAATGTTTTAAAATGATTTTTTGAAAAGTTTTAAAAATACAAATAATTAATTTCCTTTGTGAGGTTTATATACATAATCTATCATAATTAATGATAAAAAATCTATTCTAGATGATCCTACATTTGATAAAAAAAATCTATATAGTTACCTTTTTAGTAGTCTAACGTTTTTAACTGATTGTCAATTTCTTCAAAAGAATTCTATTGTATTATAAGATCTCAATACCTTCTTATTAGAGAATTGGTTACTTTCTTTCTAAGGTCATAGCAAATCAAACCAATTATCTTTAATCTTTTAAGGTTGAGTATTTTTCTTTTTTAAAGTTTCTAATTTATGCTCTAAGGCATCAATAATATCATCAGCTTTTAAACTCATAGTTGAGATCGCATTTTCTAATTTTTCCTCAAAGGTTTCTTTCTTTTCATCCACCGTTTGTATGAGTTCCTCCTTAGCATTATGAATGCGATCTTGAATATCAGATTTTGCCTCCAACGTTTTATTCTTTATTTTTTTTCTTGTCTCTATACCTTTATCTGGTGCAAATAGGATTCCTATTCCAACACCAATTGTAAACCCTGTTAATAGAGCCAACAAGGTATTCCCATTATTATTATCCATGATTTTATATATTTAATTTATTAATGAAATACTACTTTGTAAAGTATGAAAGACAGATACGAAATAATTAGTTGAACCAATCCCGCTTTTTCAGCCAGATTTATGGTTTAATATCTCGATCCCTATTCTTTTTTGACATACACATTTTTTAGAATCATTTATTATTTAACATTAGATATACTAAAAGTAGCATATTTGATGAAAGCTTAAAATGATTTGAATCAGTTTATTAATAAAATATTGTTTTTACAGCGTTGTGAAGCAATATATTTAATAAGACTAGTTGAGAACTAGCCTTATTTTTTCAGCGGAATCTATGGTTTAATACTCGGACTTTTAAGGTGATTTTTAGTATCCAGAGCTTGATATAGGGTTCTTATTTTTATTCAAAAACAAATAGATAAGTTAAAAAGCAGCTAGGCAATATATAAATTTCTAAGTACGCTTTCGCGAAAGCGTATAAACCCGCTTTACTAGTAGGCTATAAAAGTGTAGTCACACCATAAGTATGTAACGTCTTTTTTAGTAAGAATTCTTTAAGATTTTGATTTTTTCTTCTGTAAGATCACGTAAATCATACAGTAATTATCTCTTTTCAGTTAGATTAATTTGGTTATATGGCAGTAGAAATAGGTGACTTCTTTAATCGGCATAAGAAATACTAACGATCTCTGCCGTTAAACTGTCTTTATCTGTGTTCTTTTTAAGGACAATAGTAAATGACTTCCCGATAAATTCGCCATTCTTAAATTTTTCATCTGTTAACAAAGGGTGATCTTTACTTTCAAATTGTAAGGCTGTTTCATCTTCATTTGTAAAGAAATAATAGCCGCCTTCATATCCGTCAAAAATTGCTTTAGCTTCATAAATCTCATCATTACTTATAACGTCAGCGTTATTATTAATTGGAGTGAAACTAATAAAATTGATACAAAATAATAAAATAAATATTTTCATAATGATCATTATTTAGGTAATACTAATGGACTAATAAATTAATTTTAGTTGACTTGAAATCTCTTGTCAAATTTATATTCATACTTGTTTTTGATAGTTACATGATTTCGTAAAAATCTTTATTAATTTAAATATGCAGTTTTTATAATCTTAAAAAAGAGTAATATATTTTTCGGAAGGATTATTATTCATTTAGCTACATAATTATTTCATAATGATAGTATCTTCTATCTAAAATCCTTATACATTTACTAGTATTTTATTTACTAATCAAGTGGACACAAAATTATTTTATAAGAAGCTTAAAAAACAAAAGATACCGATTCACGAATTGCTTAATGAGATTCATCGTTTTGAGCCAGTTCCTGATAATTGGTATGTGGTGGTTGCAGATATTGAGAACTCTACCGAAGCTGTTAATAATGGGCTACACGGTAGTGTTAACCTTGCAGCTACGGGTAGTATCATTGCAGTACTCAATGAATTAAAACAAATTGATGCCACCTTTAAGATTCCCTACTTTTTTGGTGGGGATGGAGCTACTTTTTTAATTCCCGGAAACTATATTATTGATGTTGTTAATATTCTTGATAGATATACGGTTCATGTAAAAAACACCATGTTTTTAACATTGCGGGCAGATAAGATGGCTGTTTCTGAAGTTTACAAAAATGGGCATAGCCTGAAGATTACAAAATTTAAACTAAATACGTTTCTAACAGTTCCAGTAGTACTTGGATTAGGTTTAAAATTTGCTGAAAAGGAAATAAAGAAAAATTTTACAGATTCCATGGTTGATAGCAAAGTAGATATCCCTGTGAATCTCGACGGGATGGAATGTAGGTGGGATGAAATAAAACCAGATAGTTCAGAAAAAAAAGTAGTTTGTCTTATCGTAAATTCTGTAAAAGAACAGGAACAATCTAAAATTTTCAGTGATATTTTACAGGAAATCCATACGTTATTTGGATCATTAGAAGAGAGAATTCCTATAAGTACTAGAGAACTAAAGTTGGACACTACTATAAGTAAAATACGAAGAGAGATGATTGCTAGATTGGGTAAGTCAAAATTAAGCTACCTCATAAAAAATTGGTCAATTACATTTTTCGGTAAATTTTATTTTGAATATTTTAAGGATGGGCAGGAGTACCTTTATAAAGTATCTCAACTCTCTGACACCTTAATGATAGATGGTTCCATAAATACCGTCATAAGTGGGACTGCTCAACAATTACAATCTTTAGAATTATTTCTTGATGGATTAGAGTCTGATAAAAAAATTAATTACGGAATGCACAAAACATACGCATCTATCATGTCTTGTTATGTCCAAGATCGTAAGGACAATCATATTCATTTTGTAGATGGTACCGAAGGTGGGTATACAAGTGCCGCTATGATGATTAAGAAAAAGAAAAATCTGATTGTCAATTAATAGCTGTCAAATCTAATGAGAGTTAATTATAAAGGTATCCGTAAAACCCTGTTCTATATGACTAAAAGGTAATACATCTAAAACAGCTAGTTGAATTAATCTCATTTTTCAGAGAGAGAGGCAAGGATTTTTTCAACTAAAGATTGAGGTCTACTACCTCGAAATTTGCTCAAAAAAAAATGATTTAAAGAATTGAAAATACACCTGCATATAAAATTATATAAAAGAAGGTACTAATTATGTAACGCAAAAGTCCAGACACTATCGCATCTTCGTACCTTACAAAGAATATGTGACTAACAACCTTAAAATCATTGATAACCAAATAATTTAAAAAACACTAATTATGAAAAAACTATGGCTTATTGCTATTTGCTCTGTTGTACTATTAAGTTGCGGATCAACAAAAACAATTAAAGAATCTAAAAAAACTTTAAAAGGAAGTTGGACGCTTGATGACATTTCTTATGATAGAGCAGGAACATTTAATGTGACTATTTTTGGAGATACCTCAGCAGAATGTTTAGAAGGATCTACGTGGCGATTTATACCCAATAATAACTTTGGTAACTACGAGATTACAGATACCAATTGTCCTACTGGCAAACGCTACTTTGTGTGGGCATTACCAGGTATAGGAGAAAATGAAACAGCTTATGATATCATTTTAAAACCGACAGACGAGAAAATGAAGTCTACGATGGACGAAAAAGGATTTAAACTTTCGATTTCCTATCTATCTGACGATCAGTTGCAAATTAATCAAAAAGTGCAACTAGAAGGAAAACCCTTTACCATTAGCATGAATTTTTCTAAAATTATAACCCAATAAAAAACAAACCCTAACTCAATAAAATTATGAAATCAATATTAAGAAATATATCAATTATTGCTATTTGTGCAACCCTATCAGTAGGATGTGAAGCCACAAAAAACGCAAATAATAAACAAAAAGGAGCTGTAATAGGAGCCACGACAGGGGCTATATTAGGTGCTATTATAGGTAACAACACAGGCGATGGAGAAAACTCAGAACTAGGTGCCATTATTGGTGGTGTTGTAGGTGGAGGAGCTGGAATCATTATAGGAAACCAAATGGACAAGCAAGCTCAAAAAATAGAGGAAGAAATTCCAGGAGCAACTGTAGAGCGTATTGACAACGGTATCGTTGTTACCTTTGATGAGAATTCAGGTGTGTACTTTGATACGGCAAAATATAATGTTAATGCTGAGTCACAAGCTTTGCTTACAAAGCTTGCTAATGTGATGAAAGAATATCCAAACACAAAAATTATTGTTGCTGGACATACTGATAGTGTAGGACCAGAATCTTCCAATTTATTATTGTCTCAACGTAGAGCAACATCTGTTAGTGAATATTTAGCTTCTAGCGGAATCCCATCTAGCCACTTTACAACGGTATGGTATGGAGAAACTCAACCTGCAGCAACTAATGAAACTGCAGAAGGAAGAGCAAAAAATAGACGTGTAACATTAGCCATTGTTCCTGATGAAACAATGAAAGCAAATGCTGAAAGAGAAGCTAAAATGAAAGGATAATTATTATCTTTTATCAGTAAAAAGGCTTTCTAAAAATATTTTTAGAGAGCCTTTTTTTGTTGTAGGATATTATAGATTTTAAGTACTATTTTCTTTCTAAGATTATGTTGTGTAAATCTATAAAATCAGGATATAATACGGCCATCGCTCATCGTGATAATACGATCTGTTTTGGAAGCAAACTCAGTATCGTGTGTCACAATTAATAACGACAACCCTTGCTCATCAGAAAGTTGTCTGAATATATCAAGTACATTATCTGCATTATAACTATCTAGATTTCCTGTGGGTTCGTCTCCCATAATAATTGTAGGATCATTAATGAGCGCACGCGCAATCGCAATACGCTGTTTTTCTCCTCCTGAGACTCTGGAAGCTCTTTTTGTGGCGAGGTGATCTATATTGAGCATACGTAACTTTTCCATAGCATCATGGGTGATTTCTTCATAAGATTTTCGGGCAAGTTTTTTTGCCGGTAACATGACATTTTCTAGAACCGTAAATTCAGAGAGTAAATAGTGAAACTGAAACACAAATCCTATGTGCTCATTGCGTATGCGTGATAGCGTATCTCCATCTTGTCCAGTAATCAAATCTTCATTTATAAAGAGTTCTCCCTCATAGTCTCTATCCATAGTAGAAAGAATATATAGTAAGGTAGATTTACCACAGCCGGATTTTCCCATAATAGAAGCAAACTCTCCTTTTTTCACCGAAAGATTAATATTCTTTAGTACGTGAAAAGGCACGGGATTACGAAAATACTTATCTATGTTTTTTGTATGTAAAACAGTTTCCATTATTGACCTCTTATAATTTGTACGGGATCTATTTTTCGTGCTTTACGAGCTGGGAGATATCCTGCAAAAAATGTGGCTATGAGTGCAAATACAATTCCGATGATATAGAAAACAGGGTCGTGATTGACAGGATACGTCGTAATGGTAGGAAGGGCTTGCGTATCAAAAGGCGTGTTATCTATGGCTAGTGACAATAAAAAGCCGAGGACTAAACCCAGACAGCCGCCTAGAATCCCTATGATAATCGCTTGACTCATAAAGATATATTGTACATCTCGACCAGAAAACCCCGTTGCTTTCAAAATAGCAATATCATTCATCTTCTCATAAATAAGCATATTTAGGATATTATAAATCCCAAAACCAGCGACAATCAATAAGGTGATAGACACCGAGTAGGTGATAAGGTTGCGGATGGTGGTGCCTGTTTCAAATTGTGCATTTGCTGTTTTGATGTCTATCGCTTTCAGGTTGTGTTGTTTTTCTAGCTTTCGCGAAAGCGTAAACGCCTTCTCCATATCAAATAATTTTACATTGATATCTGTGATATAACTTTTGGGTTCTCCTAGCAGTTGCTGAACAGTTTTTACGGTTGAAAAACTAAACACATTATCTATTTCTGCAATACCACTTTGAAAGAGTCCTACTATTTTTAAGGGTTGCACGGTACCATTCGCGGTACTTATCTGTACGCGATCGCCTACGGAAAGCGACATTTTTTCTGCGATCCCAACGCCTAACAAAATACTATTAGGAATATTTTCTAACGCTTGTGATGTACCAGAAATGATATATTTATCAAAATTAAAATAGGTCACTTCCTCATTGGGGAGCATCCCTGTGAGATTACCTCCCAACTCAATAGCGCCAGACACATAAAATATTTGCGTGTTTACTTGTGGTAAGGCAGCCATGACATCACTATTATTCGTCAGATTCTGAATCAGCGGGAACGCATTGTGAATATTTTTTTTACGCTGTTTAGGTCTGACAGAATGTACTTGGGTAAGCGCCTCTTTAAATTTTTGTTCTAGCGGTTGCACTTGAGAAGGTTCTATCTCATTAAATATATGAATGTGCGGTGTTTGATCTAGAATTAAACTGTCCAGCATTCCGTTTAAACCTGTCATAAAACACACCAAGGTAATATAAGCGCCGATTCCAAAAGTAACGCCAAGACCAGCCGTGATGGTTTGTTTTCTTTTTGAGACCAGATGGGTTTTAGCAATACTTAATATGACTTGCCAGTTAATCATTCTTTTGGGAGGATTATTTCTGTAGTGGTATCTAGACCAGAAATGACTTCTACGTACTCCATATTCTCTAGACCGCTCTTAATAGTGACACGTCCTTTTTTAGTTTGTACTTGATTGCCATTCATAAGATATTTTTTAGGAATCACGAGTACACTATCTTTTTGCTGTATAATAATATTTGCCTCTCCAGAGAGCCCAGGATAGAGCGTTTGAGGGGGTTGTGTAAAATGTCCTTCTACAAGAAACGTCTGATTCCGAGCATTTTTACTAGGGTATATTTTATGCACTTTTGCCGTAAACAACGTATCTGGATAGGCATCTAGGGTGAGTACAATTTCTTGCTGTAATCTTACCCCCACAATATCCACCTCATCGACAAGCATTTCTATATTAAAACTCTTGGAACTCCCTACAAGTGCAATAGGAGTTTGTGGAGAGATACTCTCGCCTGAGTTTTTATATAAAGCATATACTTTACCGTGAATGGTACTTTTTACCGTAAAATCTTCGGTGGTTGATATGGCGGTTTTATAGCTGTTTTGTGAGGTGTTTAGTTGAGTTTGAAGTTCATCTTTGGTACGATTGAGTTTTATTTTAAGGTTTTGTAAGATGGTTTGCGAGTTTTGATACGCGAGTTTTTTTGCTTCATATTGGGCTTTACTGCCTATGTTTTGATTCCAAAGCCGTTCTTGTCTTGTATAATTTACAGAGTCGTTTTTTACATTTAATTCTGCGGCGTTGATCTCTTGTTTTATCGACGTAAGTAGGGTAGTGTTGCCTTCATATTGCTTTCGCGAAAGCGTATATAACAATCTCGCATTTTCTGCTTGAAGCTGTGGTTTATTATTAATGAGTTGTGCGATGGAGGTACCTGGTGTGAGGAGATCACCTTCGGTCACAAGATTGTGTTGTAAGATGCCTTGTACATTGGCATATACTTCATACAAGCTATCTGGTTGTACTGTCGCCGAAGCATAGACCGCAGTGTGTAAAGATCTGTATTGAGGATATGTCTTTTCTGTATCGCTCTGGCAGGAGACTACTAACATAAGCAGGATCAAGATAAGGAGCGGTTTCATGGGCTATCTTTTGACCAAAAGTATCCCAAATGCTTCAGGTGCAAAATGATAATAATCATACTTCGTATACTTTATATTGGTATGTTATCTATTTTCAATGATAAAGCACTTCTACTTATATCATTGATCTTTTATTTTTAGGAATGCTTTGCGTAAGCTAAGCTGTTGTACTTCTGCTATGGAGAAGGCTTTTACAAATCCGATAAAGTGTATAAGACCGTGTAGTAAGAGTAGTATGCTGAAAATATATTTCATCTTTATAAGGAATTAAAATGCCTTAGTTATCCCCACACCAAAAGAGACATAGTTGAATTGTATGAACATTACGTTTTGTAGATTAATACGTCTTAAATGTAAAATAATCACGTATCATCTATTATGACATATATTACATTGTTTATACTTTGTGTGTTTTCCAGTGTTTATTCCTTGTGTCGTATAGATATTTAACCACTCCTGAAATACCTATACTTAGAGGCTGACTTGAAATTTTATAACAATGTGTAATAATTCTATAATACATTTTCTAGTAGATAGCGGCATCTTTGTAATGTACTAATTGATATACTATTAATTACTACTCACTTCAAAGCTAAAACACAGAATGAAACATATATTATTTGTACTAACGAGTCATGAAGAGTTAGGAGACACGGATCAAAAGACAGGATTTTGGATAGAAGAATTTGCTAGTCCATATTACACGTTAAAAGATGCAGGATGTAAAATAACTCTTGCTTCGCCAAAAGGAGGATTACCTCCTATTGATCCAAAAAGTGATGCTCCAGATCAGCAGACGCCTTCTGTAGTACGTTTTAAAGAAGATAAAGAAACACAAGATCACTTAGCAGAAACGATTCCATTATCAGAAATAGATCATAATGGATATGATGCTGTTTTTTACCCAGGAGGTCACGGTCCGCTTTGGGATCTCGCTACAGATAAGGATTCTATACAACTTATAGAATCATTTTACGAGAACAAAAAGCTCGTAAGCGCCGTATGCCATGCACCTGCCATTTTTAAACATACCAAAAAAGAAAATGGAACGCCGTTAGTACAAGGAAAAAAAGTTACTGGATTTTCCAACACCGAAGAGGAAGCTGTATCACTTACAGATGTGGTTCCTTTTTTAGTTGAGGATATGCTGAAAGAAAACGGCGGTATTTATTCAAAGACAGATGATTGGCAGCCGTATATTGTCCAAGATGGATTATTAATTACAGGTCAAAATCCAGCATCTTCAGAAAAGGTAGCCGAACGTTTACTCGAAGAACTACAAGCATAAAAATAATAATAACCCAAAAAAAACATATATGAATATAGTATTTGAATATCAAAATATAACCGCAAGCGAACGCCTAGAACAACACGTAGAAGATTCATTAAATAATCTCTCAAAAAAATACCCTTTTGTTATTAGAGGGGACGTATTTTTTAAGAAAGAAAATAAAACTGGTAATACGGGACATCAATGTAGTATTCGTCTGAGTGCTCCAGGACCGAGATTATTTTCATCTTCAGATACAACAAGTTTTGAAAGTTCTATATCAGAATGCATAAGAGAACTTAATAAGCAATTGGAAAAGCGTAAAAGCGAGATGCAACAACATTAATGGCTGCTTTTATTATATAGACAGATTATGTTCGCTTTCGCGAAAGCATATAAAAAAGTAAAAGATTAATTTAAAAAAGACATCATGAAATTTGTAAAAGAAGAAGAAGAAGATAGAGATGATTACATTCTTCAAAAAAATAAGCTCACAACAAATACTGCAAAATTTATTATTGGAGTTTTGATTGCGTTAGCAATAGCAGTGATCGCAACCGGATTTTACCTCGGAGTATTCTAATATTGCAAAGAATATAAATACTTTTTTTTAATAAGAAGTATCTACGAAAGACTTTATGTACTATAATAATAAGGCTATTTATAGTGCATGTATGTCATATAAATTATACGAATAAAAATAGCCTTAACAACAAAACCATATATTATGAAAAAAATACTAGGATTAGCAGTTATTACATTATTAGTTACAAGTTGTGACATTAATCAGAAAAAAGAAGCAGAATTGCCAGAAATAAGTGTCGACGTAGATACAGAAGCTGGACAAATGCCAACGTATGATGTAGATTGGGCAGATGTAAACGTAGGGATGCGTACCAAAATGGTAAGCGTACCAAAAGTCGTTATCGTTATGGAAGAAGAAGAAATGGAAGTTCCTTATCTAGATGTTGACATGCCAAATTCAGGAGAAAAAGAAGAGCTTAATCTTGTCGTAGAAGCTGAGGTAGTAGGTAATGAGCATACTATTATGATTAAAGAAATTCTAGCAACTAACAATGACCTATATGTCATTTCAGAATTGAAAGAAGGTACTGTATCTATTGGAGACAAAAAGATGAGAGTATCTGACCAAGTGATATTAAATGCTCCAGATTTAAATGTAAAATATATTATCGTTGGAGAAAAGCCAAATAGAGTATTTAACGATCGCTTCAAATATGTAAAAGATTTATCTGCTTTTAAAGCAGACATGAAAAATGCTAAGGTAATCTATACAAAATAATAGCTACTATATAGCAAATAAAAGAGGCTTCCTGATCAGGAAGCCTCTTTTTTTATGATAAAGAAATTATCAGATATTATTGTGATTCTGATATTTTCCTATTACTTAATAACCCATATTATATTGAAGGTAGTACGTAATTTCCAAGATACATATCCCAATTAATTGTAAGCATTGTGTTAAGCGTATGCTTAATTCCTGTAAAATGGACAGGTTTTTTAATATATACGTTTGCGCCTAGAGTGTGTGTTTCTTCTATGTCTCCTTGATCTGATGTTGTAGAATAAATAGCCACAGGGATATCTTTAAGCTTCGTATGTTTTCTCAACACTCTCAAGCAGTCTTTACCAGACATTGCGGGCATATTAAGATCCAAAAAGATAAGGTAGGAAGTAATATCAGGAGTCGATTCTAGATAATCTATAGTTTCTTGTCCATTTCTGAAATATAAAAATTGAGCTTGATACCCAAGTTCAAGAAGCGCATCTTCAAATAACAGACATTCGTCTTCATCGTCATCTACCAATATAATATGTCTTGTTTTTAATAGCATACCAAAAATTATTTGATTTCTACAAAGGTCACCCTATTAAAGATAGAACATTAACTGATATAAAATGATGTTTAACGTAATTAGGTTAAAAGTGCGATATCATGCATTATATTTGACTTTTATACGCTTTCGCGAAAGCGTACCATCACCAAAACGTTAATCAAAATAAGCTTCGATCTCTTTTTTGATATTTTCCCATTGTTCTTTTTCACCTGAGAATGCTCTCAAAACTTCTTTCATTTTGGATATTCCAAATCCTTTGGCTTCTTCAAAGCCTATTTTAGGAGGTAGTGATAATTCGGCATCGGTAACAATGGCATCAATGATGAATGGTTTTTTTGATGCTTTTGCCATGCGTACCGCATGTTCGATATCTGCTGCTTTTTCTACCCGTATACCTTCACCACCACACAAACGTGCATAAGCTGCAAAATCAAAATTTTGAACTCTCAGTGCATCAAAATTAGGAGCAAGTCCTGCTTCTTCCATTTCGATTTTTACAAATCCTAACTGACTGTTATTAAAAATAATAATTTTGATAGGGAGTTGGTTGTGAACCGCTGTCGAAAAATCCTGCAAACACATATTAAAAGCGCCATCGCCCATAAGTGTCCAAACTTCTCTTTCTGGATGCAGTAATTGCGCGCCTATGGCGGCGGGAAGTCCTACCGCCATAGAGCCATGATTAAAAGATCCTATGATACGACGATCGCTATGAAAGCTCATATAATTGCTTGCCCAAATGGCAGATGTTCCTGTATCGATAGTAAAAATCGCATCTAGCGAAGCGTGATCACTGACCATTTTTGAAAATATCTGAGGATGCAGTGGCTCCATATCCCTTGAAGGATCTGCCTGATCATGCATCTTATCTTTATATTTTGAAAAACGCTCTCTTAAGGAGACTAAAAAAGCATCATCTGTTTTAGCATCACATACATTGATGAGTTTTTGAACGGTAGTAAAGAGATCACCATGTAATCCTAAGGTGACTGGGGTACGATTTCCTATATTTTCTGAACGAATGTCTATCTGAATTGTCTTTGTATTTTCAGGCAAGAAATCTGTATAAGGAAAATCGGTTCCTAACATAATTAACAGATCACACTCCATAACTGCCTTATAGCCAGAAGGATTTCCTATAAGTCCCGTAAGACCCACTACATTTGCTTCTTGATGATCAAAAATATCTGAGGATCGGAGGGTATGTGTAATAGGTGCTTTTAATTTTTCTGAAAATTCCAGAACAAGATCTCTAGCTTCTCTACAACCTGCACCACCTAGGATTGCTACTTTTTCTGATGTATTTATGAGTTGTGCTGCTTGTAATATATCTTCATTTATAGGAACTATAGTACTCCGCGATCTAAATACTTTATGTACATAATCTTGGTTTTCAGCTTTCATAGCTGCGATATCTGCTGGTAATTCAATTCTACAAACACACTTCTGATTGATAGCTATCCGAATCGCCCTCAAGATCACCCTAGGTGCTTCTTCTGGAGATCTGATAATGGCTTGATAGGCACATACATCTTCATAAATTTTTTCCAGATCTACTTCTTGATGACTATTAGTACCTAAGTGTTCTAATCCTATCTGACCCGTAATAGCGATGACAGGAGATCTTTCTTTTTTTGCATTATATAATCCATTAATAAGATGTAATGCTCCTGGACCTACCGTACTTGCACATACCCCAAAGTTGTCACTTAGTTCTCCTTGTGCAAAGGCTGCATAGGAGCCATTACCTTCATGATGTACATTAATCCATTGTATAAGATCTTGTTTTCCTATAGCATCAATCAAAGGATTTAAGGCATCTCCAGCAACACCAAATATATTTTTGACACCTTCTTGTTGTAATATGGAGAGTAATTGTTGTGATACGTTCATAGTAGTATATTAAGTATAGATCGTTTTAAAAGATATGTATTCAAATATAAGTAATGAAATATATAATACATATTTGAAGGATAAATTTCCGAATTATATATGTCAAAATAACCAATAGTCATGTTTGATATGTTCTCATTCAATTAAAGTAATAACACAATACATTAAATAACGTGAGTTCGATATAAGCTTTTCTTCTTTTTCTCTAGTATACGACAGAATGTAAGTTCTGTGCGAGGAGAAGCGATGGCAGAAACTTCTTGTGTTTTTTCGCTTCAAGCGAAAAAATACCTAAGAAATCGAAGATTCGTAAGTTTCAAAATCTAAAATAGAAATCACGCGCATAAAAAGCGTCTTTTCTTTTGGTTCGGTTTTCTTTAGACGAGTAAATAAAACGAAAAAAAAGGTTGATTTTAACGTAATTATACTAAAAAACTTACTAATTTTTTACGTCGAACTCACGTTAAATATGTATCGCTTAAATTCAATTAATTAAAAACATTAAACGTTCGTGCATTTGAGTTAAGATAGGATAGTTACTAGATGTATTTTTACAAAAGTTATTGCAAAGGCTGTTTGCCGTTATTTGGTTGATTAGTTATTACTCTTGTAAGCAAACAGTCTTTTTTTGTTAAAAACAAATTGAAAAGAACTATTTACGTATTAATGACAAATACTTGTTTCTTTTGATTTAGACGATCAATTAACACTTGATTCCAGAAAATGGTCTACATGAATATTATATCATGTAGGCTATTTTTTTAGAAAAAATAAAAGCAAGAGAATATGATGATATAGGCACAACACAAAAAGTTGTGGAGTATTTAAAAATAGAAGATTTTTGCAATGTTCATTTACTTTTAGAATATCAAAAAGATAAGATAGATAAAGGGTTTTTGCCTATAAAATCTATAGAATAATTATGATTAAGAATCTGTGTGTAGTCAGTGAGTGATCTATGTACAGTGGGTGTAAAAAAGTCGTTTAGCAGCTAACTAAACGACTTTTTATTTTTCTAATTCATAGGTATTAAGAGGGAATTACACACTTTTCTTTCTATACTCTTTTGGGCTGTAATGGTATTTACTTTTGAAAATCTTACAGAAATAGCTTCTACTTGTCAACCCTATATTGTAGACAATTTCAGAAATAGATAGATCTGTTGTGACAATTAGAGAAGCGGCTTTTTCAAGACGGGTTGTTTTTATAAAATCAGATACCGTACGATCAAACATAAACTTAAAACCTTCTTGAAGTTTAGCGGGAGATAATCCAGATGCCAAACATAATTTTTTAAGACTGTATTGTACTTCTGGATTTTCTTTTATGGCCTCACTAAGAGATGTGATTTGCTGAAGTTCTTTTTTAAGCAGACCACTTGTGTTTTTTACAGTAGATTTTTCACTATGAAATTGGGCAATCTGTTTAGCTAAAATAATGTAATAGCGTCCTTTGTTGACTAATTGTTGTGATATTTTATTTTCAGTAGTATCATAGGAAATTAAACGCAACTGCGCTGCAATTTTTAAATTAAGATGTCCCAAGTGTATGTATTGATGAGCATAATCAATACTATCTAACAAATCCAAAAGACTTGTGCCAAAATAATTTTCGACCTTTTGAAAGGTATCAAATAAAACATTTTTATTGACAAGCGTGATATGAATATCTGTTTCAACATCTTTAGGGATCAAGACTTCACCATCGTATCCTATAATACTACGTACTATAGCCGTTTGATATTGGTCTAATGAGTGTGTAAGCGTTTTCTCTTTAAAATGATGCGCTATATTCCCTTCGTGACAATAATAGAACTGCAAAGACTCTGTAAGTAAATCATCAATACAAACGCGAGTGTCTTCTAGTAAAGATACCTGTAAACTAATGATTTGAATACCTGGTTGTAATTGTACACAACGTACAGTACCTTGTCCAATACTTTCATCAATTGTTAATATATCTATTTCTCCAACACGTTCACACGTTCCCTTTAAGTTACTTGAAATCTTTTCAATTGCTGAATATCCTACATAATTTTTTACATCGTTCATCTTCCTAGTGTTGTGTGTTACTATTTAGATCTTTAAGAATGATCTTGTAACGTGTTATTTATACTGTAAAAATAAAGGAAGCATTTTGTTTTGTTTAACGGTATTAAGATTAGATGTAACTCATACCCCGCAAAGATTGAACAATGGCTTATTTTCTTTTTTACTATTGGGTTATCATTAGATGTGTTTACGCTATTAGTACTCGTTGTTTTGTTGGATATTGCAACTATAAATGTTGATGGTATGTGCAAGAAGATTTCAAATACAATAGATAAGAATACTTTAGAGTGTACTTTCCAAGCAACGTTTCGCTATGGAAGTCTTTACAGAAAACAATCCGTTATTGATGGAGGTGTAGAATGCTCTTTGTCCATTATTACCCAAGAGAATCCTAGTAAAATTTCTTTCGCTATTTGGGGGCTATTACCTAGTACTTATCAAGATGAGTGGTCTTATTTTCAAAGTGTATACGATACTTTGAACTGTACGGTCGAAGAACTTAATAGCACACCTTTTTTTGATACCTGTTTAGATAACCAGCGATGTCTTGTTCTGGTGTCTGGATTTTTTATATACCACTTAAAAAACGGTGTTTTATATCCTTATTATGTATACCATGATGAAGGATTGCCTATTAGTCTTGGCGGCGTATATACCCAGCTAGATGATGGATTTTTAACAGTTGCGTTAATTATGAAAGAAAGTGACGCTGTTATAAGAGAGATACAAAATATAGAAAATACAATGCCACTTATTATTGAACAAAAAGATAGGAGCAACTGGTTAAATAATACAACGTCAACAGAACAGATTCAGAACCAATTAGTATCAAAACAAGACCATCATCTTAAAGCACATCCAGTAGCAAGAGAATTCTTCAAAAATAATATTACCTATGATACCATCTTAGAGCCGATGGATTATAAAAATATCCCAAAAGTATAATCTTTTAAATCTTACTACAGAAATTAAAAACGATGTTCAGTTTAATACCTCGTGGGTCTATGCCCAAGGATTATTTAGTTTCTCTTAAGTCTTTTTCTATAATCGGTAGGTAATACGCCGTAGTGTTCAAAAAATATTTTTGAAAAATAGCTTCTACTTTTAAATCCAATATTATATACTATTTCAGAAATAGATAGACTTGACGTTTTTAAATAATCACGTGCCAGTTCTAACTTGATCTGTCGTACATATTCGTTCACACTTTTAGAATATAAGACCCTAAAACCTAGTTGTAGCTTCCGATTACTCAAACCAGACTCTTCTCCAAGTATAGCTACCGTCAAGGGTTCTGCAACATTATCTACGATGTAATTAGCAAGGCTGTGTATTTTTTTAAGTTCTTCTTTAGAAAGTGACTCTGGTAATGCAATACCCTGTTCGTGATTATTATGCTCTGCCATTTGCATCGCCATAATCAAGTTGAGTTGACCTTCTATAGATAATGTACGTATGATGCCATGATTATAATTTTCTTGTAACTGCTTGATTTGATCGGCGATTTTAAGACTAAAATTACCATAATGCTCATAAGAAGCTACTGACTCTTTGTCGTTAAAAGTTATTGATAAAGAGTTGTCTAGCGAAGGAATGTTGTGATTTTTCTTGCGATTATATTCCTTACGCATTACATAAATGAAGTTTACTTTTACCGCTATTTTCTTAGGAAATACATAGCGTTCTTTTGTATTCTTTTTAGCCGCTATAATAATATTTTGATAGCGCTCAAAAGTTACTTCACGCTCTTCAATATCATTGCTGTATCCTAATTGTCCTTCGGAAACAAAAATAAACTCAACAGGACTAGCATCCTTTATATGAAAAACAATTTTGGTATCCTCTATAAAGTTGACATCATAATCTACAAGGGTCACTCCCCAATCAAAGGCGATGCTTCGTATCATTCCTTTCCCTACTTCATTGTCAAACTCTAGCACATATTCTCCCCACTCTTCGGTAATCTTCCCTTGAATATGCTTATTGAGTTGCTCAATGATAGCAATACCGTCTATATCTTGTATTTCAATCTCCCGCATTAATTTCTTCCTTAGCGTTATTGTGCTTATAGGGTGCAAAGAAATGAGATTTGTTGAACTCTAATTAACAAATATGAAACATAAAATAACACTATTGGTACGCTTTCGCGAAAGCAAAATTAGGCAAATAGTAATAATAGAGAAAAATTAGGAGTATATTTTTAAGTATATAATGTGCTGGTATACTTATATTTGGGGTGTTGGAAATGAAAGAATGTTGGGTTGCGAAGTCCGCTTTCGCGAAAGCAAAATAAACCCTCACGATTCAACTGATTTAGAAATTGAAATTACCCAGTAGATTTAGAACGTACCTTTTTAAGGTATTCATTAGGACTGACACCAAATTTATTTTTGAACAGTTTAGAAAAATAGCTTCTGCTATTTATCCCTACTTTATAGGTTACTTCTGTGATATTTAAATCTGTATCAGTGAGAAGTTGTTTTGCAGTATCAATTCTGTGGTTTCGGATATATTCATTTACAGAAACATCATATAAATTTCTAAAACCGTTTTGTAAGGTGTTTTGATTTACACCTACTTTTTTTGCAAGACTAGAAACATTAATAGGTATCGCAATTTGATCTTTTATAATTGCCCGTGCTTTTTCTATACTCTCAACGGTAGATTTTCTCATGATCACTCGTTTGTCGAGATTTTTTTGATCATCAAGATATTGCTTTAGAATATGTGTGAAAATCTCATAAGACTTGCCTTCTTGATAGACTTGTTTCATAAAGCCATCTAAGTCACATTCTGTAAATTCTTCTAGAAATTTTGAAATAGTATCATTAAATCTACTTTTATGAAAGAAATTATTGATCCCGTTTACATCCCTAAATAAGGTGATTAATTCTTCATCCATGTTTGGGAGGAATGACTCTATCTTTTCTTCAAAAAGCTTTCGGTTGATCTCTAGGCTAAAGATACACGTAGGTACGCCTGCTTTAAATTTGAAAACATGATTGTTACTAGCGGTGCCAGCCACAATAAGGCTTTCAGAAGTTTTTATTTCGGTCTCTTTGCCATCTTCTTCAAAACAGTGGTAAAAACTCCCACCTCTATTAAATAAAATCTTTAAAGGATACAACGCTCCTTTCTTAAGGTCAAAATGAAAATCTTTTTTTAATGTATAGTCAGTTTCTATAATCCCAAAACCAAAATCAAATTCGTATGCTTTTACATAGCCAGATCCTAGATGTTCGGGTAATTCAAGACAGGTTTCACAGTGCTCTTCATCATAATCCACACCTAACGTTTTAGCCATGTCTATGACCACGTCAGATACTTTTAAATCTCTTATTTGTAATTTCTTTTTCATTATTTGAGTAGAGGATGCTATTGTTAGGTCATTGGAAAGGTACTAAAAGTATGTTTAGCATTTTTTATTATTAAATAAATTCAAAAATATTTAATTAAAATAATTGCTAGTATCACTTAATATAAAATGTTTGATTCTAATGAAAATAATAGTATAAAGTTTATAGTATATATTACTTAGTATAATCGATATGTCACCTTTAATTACTTTAAATTTTAGTACCTTTAAATTTATTCAATTTGATGGCACCTACAGATCTTCATTACAAAAAATATTTAACAGAACTCACGCAATCTTCTTTTTTTAAGGATTCTCATATTGAATCTCTGGAACAACTTTTAAGTCAGATGACTACAGAGAATTGGAAGGTCAGAAAATTTAAAAGCAGTCTTGAAGTTGAATCTACTTTTTACTTTATAGTGTCTGGTAAGCTTAAAGTGTTTAAATCCAATCCTGATACTGGCAGAGAACATACAGTTTTTGTGTTGTCCAATGGCGATGTTTTTGATGTATTATCTTTACTAGATTCTAAACCACACGATGTGTATTGGGAAGCTCTAGAGCCATTGGAAGTATTAAAAATTCCGATGGTACACATGCGATTATGGATTAATAAATATCCCTCAATACACAAGTCTATTTTATATTATTTAGGAGAGCGTATGCAACAACTTATGAACGTTGCTACAGATGTAACCTTACATAGTACTTTAGTACGTTTGGCTGTATTATTACTCAAAAATATAAATGACGAGACTAATGAATTACAATTAATTAATAACCTCCCAAACGAAGAGATTGCAAGTCTTATAGGTACTACCAGATCAGTTGTGAGTAGACACATCCAAGAACTAAAACGTTGTGGTGCTATCTCGGTAAGCCGAAAAAAAATCAATGTAAAGAATCTAAAAATACTTTTATCAATTGCTGAAGAAAAGCATCTTTCTTGATTTTTAAATTTAGAATTCTTAATCGTATAATAATTTTTCACACAAGTGGTACTTAGGTAGCTGTTCTAAAACTTAAAATCTCTTAAATTTATCATATTATCTTGTATGATATATTTATTATTTATAACTTATGTAGATATTTTATTTCTTACATCTTTTGAGTATAACCAACACATAAGACCGTAGTTTAATGTAGCGTTCTATTGGGAATTAGTCCAAAGTAACAAAATCAAAGAACAACATTGAAAGTAAAATCATAATGTCTTTATCTCCTAAGAATATATTTGTTAAGAAAAATATGCTATTAATCCATTTGTTTTCCTATTGTTTCATTTG
>ERZ651776.1242-NODE-1242-length-31257-cov-7.466581_pt1 | contig 31257 bp, 15 predicted proteins | sample MGYA00514761_ERZ651776 | MGnify/ENA metagenome assembly ERZ651776
CGAGAGAACCTTTGCGTACGCAAGCACCACCCAACTTCCTCCACTCGACCCTGCAAAGAAAAACCGATCCGTCTCGTTCAATTTCGGAAGCACATGCGATGTGAAAACATCCTTCTGATGCAACACCAACCCGGTCCATAACTTCGTCGGTCCAAGCTTCAACCGCTCCGTTTCCGCGGCGAGCTCTTCTTTCTCCTTTTTCTTCTTCCTCTTCTGCGCGCCGGATACCTGCTTCCCCATTATCTTCTTCGTCGTCTTCTTTTTCCTCTCGAATTCTAAAAAGCCGTTTTCCTTCTTTTTTTTTAAAGCGTGCAGAGTATTTTGACGAGAAAGAATGTAAAAATGTCTCTTCGTTAGTAAAACCGCCAGTCGTCGTGTGAAAACAACGACAGAATAATCAGAGAGGATTCTCTTTTAGCAGAGCGTTGATACGCACAACACGCACACAGTTGAGAGCGTTTAAAGAGAAAGAGACGCCACATCAATCATGTTTTTCGGTGGTGGTGGAACGCACAATCGCAACAGCAGCAACACGAACACGACGACGAGCGCCACGACGACGACGACGAACAAAGGAGGAGGAGGAGAAAAAGTCGTCGTCCCGAGAACGTTTAAGCTTTTGGAAGAACTGGAAGCCGGGGAGAAAGGGACCGGGGTGAACTCGCACCATTGCTCGCTCGGGTTAGCGGACGACGGTAATACCTTCTTGTCTTTGTCTTCTTCGTCCAACCGGCGCGAGAGGGAGTATATAGTCTTTTCTTCTTGCGCGCGATTTCTTTTTTTCTCTCGTGTCATCGATCGTCGTTGTGCTTTTGTGTGATTTACTCGCAAAACGCGGTATTCGATGCAGAACGAAACCCACTCATTTATGCGAACAACACATTCTCTTTCTTCCTAACATTTAACAATTCTACAATAATGCTACTACTATTGATAAAACAACAGATGACAACGACGACTTGCGATATTGGAACGGTACCATCTTAGGCCCGATGCAATCGTCTTACGAAAATCGCATCTACTCTTTACGCATAGAAGCCGGGGAAGGGTACCCGATGCAACCGCCGACGGTGACATTCATAACGAAAATTAACTTACCGTCGTGCGTGGATGGGCGAACAGGGAAAGTTGATTTAGGAAAGATTGGGGTGACGAGAGGGTGGACGCCGCAGAATTCGATTAGCGACGTGTTGGGGGCGATATTCCACGCCATGGCGAGGTCGGAGAACAGAAAGTTACCGCAACCAGAGGAAGGAACGGAGTTTTGATATACATATATATTATAATATATATAATCACACTAGCAGCGAGCAAGAAGAAATTTGTAGTTAATAACAACACAATATCAACTTTTATAATACTAAAGCGTTTCTTTTCCTTCGTCCTCTTTCTTTCAAGCGTTGTGTTTTTTATTCTATTACATCTAAAACCTCCTAGTACAAAATGAATTCAAAATAACTCGCTATTTTCGGCCAACGCGCACGCGCCAAAGTGAATGCTCCCATCCGCTCTCTCCATGAATCCTTTAATCACCCTCTCCACGCTTTGTTTCAACAAATCTCCTCTCTCGATTTCCCCGTGGTCGATGGCGCTTTGCTTCCTCCCGTCCAGCTCGTACAATCTCCCGTCTCGCTCGACCAACGCGATGAAATGTAAATCAATCTTCGCATCCAGAGAAGGCACTTCCGTATCTCCCGCGTTCACCGCTGTCGCGTGATACGACTCTAAATCCGTGTCTGTTTCTACGAATTTCGCGCGTTCGTCCGGGGTCATGTCCTTGGTCTTTTCGAAAAATCTTCGAAAGTAATTTTTGTTTTCTTCTTCGTCTTCTTCGTTTTGGTTTGTCAAAACGTCCTCTCGATTGTTCATGATCGCGTGGAACACTCCGATCGTCCCGCACGCGTTTCCAACCGTTTGTTTCATGTAATACACGTTCGAAGAGACTTCGTTTGCCCTTTTCCCGTTCTCAATATCTTCTCGCTCTTCTTTTTGAAATCGTTCGGACTTGTCCGTGATTGGAAACAACAACACGACCGCTCGACAGTTTGGCGGCACCATCGCCAATAACTCGTCGTCGAAACCGAAAATGTCCGACCACGCGTACGCGGTGGAAAGACCCAACGCGTAGCTGAAATCGTTCAGAACGGATGGGTTGGATTCCAACGGGAGCCATTTCGGAGGAGGTTTGTGTGACATTTTTGTTTTTGTTGTGAAGTTTTGTGGCGACGGTTCGTTTTCCGTTTTGGAGTTCAAATACGAGAGCACGTAGTAGTTTAATAAAACAATAATACTTAAATGTATAACATAGGTAGTACAAAACGTGTTTCTTTATTATGTTTAATGCTGATGATTAGATTGCGACTTTGGAAGCGGTGTTGCGAACTTCTTCTTCTTGGCAGTCTTTGGCGTCGCCGCCGATGGATTTGGAATTTTCATTCAACGGCAAAGACGCGTCGTTGTCGTCGCTGTCGTTTCTCTCCGTTCGGTCGTCGCTGGACGTGTGCTTCAATTCATTTTCTTCCTCATCTCGGGTCGGGTAGTGAGGCGTTTTCGGCTGCTCTCCTCTTGCATCTTCTTCTTCTTCTTCTTCTTCTTGAAAGAGAAGCGCGTCGAGAGGCGTCGGGTCAAGCGCGTCTGCAATGTTCGTTGCCTCTTCTGGCTTAACCGTCTTCTCGTCGTCGCCATTATCATCCTTATCTACGATATCATCGCCACTTAACCCCAAATCGGTAATCATATCGTCGTCGACGATGACGTCGTCGTCGTCGTCGACGCCGTCTTCAACCTCGTCGGGATCGTCCAAATTTTCCTCTTCTCCGGTTTTACCGACGACGTCGTCGCCACCAACAGTCATGAACGTCGCGTTTGCGATCTGGTTGTCAAAGTCGTCGTCGTAGCCAAACATGGCAACATCTTCCGGGTTCTCTGCGTTAATTACTTCCAAATGTCTTCCAGTAGTAACCAAGAAAGACTTCAACGATTCGAGCTCTTCCAAGAGAATGACCCGTTCGCGTTCAGTCATTTGAGCCATTCTGTTCTCGCCTCCGGTGTGTTCTTGAAGTTGCAGCTGCACGCGCAAGTGCTGCGAAGCGGCTATCGCCAATGGCGCGACGCGATCTTTCAGCGCGTCGAAATGCTTACCCAAACGAGCGAGTCTCGCGGCGGAGGAGTTTCCATTCAGATCAACGTTTGCCAATAAATCCGCGTCGTTCTTGATAACTTTGTTGTTCGCGTTAATGTTATGCTTCGTTTTTGCTTTTTTGCTCTTGGTGTTGTGCGTTGATTTATTCTTTGCTGCTGTTGGTTTTGTTGTTGTTGTTGTCTGCTGTTCTTGTCGCTTCTTTGTCAAAGCGGCGTATTTCTTTCGAATCTCCGCAAACTCTTCTTGCTTTCTCGCCACGCGTTTCTTCAACCTTTCCGTGAAGTTCTTTTCCGCAGATTCCATCGATCGTTTCACCGCGTTTTCGTATGATTTAGACGCCTTCGATTTCTTCAACACATCAAAAAAGGTGTTGTACGGTACGAGATCAGCGCGCAAACATTTAGCCGTGGAATCGTCGAAGAACGCGATCGTTCTTGTCGCGGATGATTCTTTGCCTTTACAGACGCCTGGCCACCATCCGTGACCTTTCACGCGTCCCCAAACGTGCGCACCAACTTTCGGCCAGCTCTCGGACATCTGCGCGACAATCTCAGACATTTTACCTTGCGCCGGTAACGTGACTTTACTCTTTGATTTCTTTGTTTTCGTCGTGTTATTTTTGTTTTCATCTTTTTCGTCGTCGGCGTCGCACCATTCGAGCGTATCCGCCTCGATGTCGATATAATCCAACACCCCTTCGTTCTCTCTTTTCACCATGTCGTACTTCACGCAGTGTCTTTTCACCACTTGGTCGTAGTTTACGATCGTTCCTCGATGATACACTTGTTCGCCGATCCAAAAAACTTCAACTTTCTTGCCGATATACGCTCTCTTCGCCCTCAACTCTTCAAAGTCTATTTTGACCACGGCGGCGGCGGCGCCTGCGTTCGATTTATCCGCCGCGGCTGATTCCATTTTTCGTTTTTTAGTGCTGCCGTTTTCTTTGTTATTATTATTACTGTTTCCTTTGCTATTTCCTCTCTTGTTTTTCTTATTCGACGATCCCGGTCGTTCGTACGTGTTGATGCGTTCGTAGTCTTCGGTATCGTCGAACAAAATCTTTGGCTTGACGGACCTTTTCGATTTGCGAACACCATTCTCGTCGAATTCTGCGGCAACAATAGTAGGTGTTACTATTGTTGTTGTTGTTGTTGTTGCTGTCGTCTTCGCCTCGGATCCGTCGCCTTCTGCTCGAAGCGTCGACGCGCTCACGAATTTCGTCTTGATGGGCAGTTCCCCAGCTTTCCTCTTTAACCTCTGTTGTTGCGAGAATAAAGTCTCGTCGACGATACTCGTTGGAGTCTCAGATGAAGAGAGAACGTGTGGTCCCGCCGCGGTGTTTTTTAATAGCAATTGTTTTTGTTCTTGTTGTTCATGTTGTTGTTCCTTTCGAGCATCGAGAGATGGATTCTTCGACATTTTCATCGTCATCGTCATCCCGTCGGCCTTCTCCAATTCGAACAACGATAATGATGAAGCTTTTTCTTCGTGAGAATGATGATTACGAGAAATAGTCCCCGCGTTTCGCTGCTCCTCGGAGGAAGTGTTGTTGTTGTTGTTATTCAGCGCCGCCGCGACCATTCTCTCGTCGCTACTACTCCTCGAGAGAGAGAAGACTGAAATTACGGAGAGAGAATTACGAGGTGCCTTCTCTCAAATTAGGGAAATATATTCTCTCGCGAGACGATGATCGCACACACACGCCCTCTCTTTGATTGTGCTTTTGTGGTCGACTGGGTTTAATCCTCGATCTCTTTTTTTAAGAGAGAGAGTATTTGCGCTTTCTGCTCTCTCTCTCTCTCTTCTGTGCCTTGATGAGAGTAGTATAACAGAGATAACAGCGTTCTGATATATAAACACTCCTTTATGAAAGAGAGCGATACTCTTGCGAGAGAGTAAGTGTAAAGAGATTTGATTTATTCCGAAAGAGAGAGAGAGAAGAGACGATCAGAGGGAACACCACAACACTCTTGCTTTTGAGAGAGAGAAAGTTTTTTTTTTGGGACATGGGAGGGGACGGGCCAAAAAATTTCATGAAAGAAGAGAGAAGAGAGAAATTTTCTGACTGCGTCGTGATGGAAAACTTTTGCTTTCTGCGCGACAAACGCCTCCAAAATTTTTTCTCGCAAATTATATATATAACGTATGTACTTCACATGAAACAACCCCGATGAGTGAAGAAGAAGAGAGATGACGACACGTACTCGTCGTCGCGGAGTGCAGTTACTGCTCTCCTCGCTGTCGTCGTCGTCTTCGCGAGAACGAAGAGCGAGGAGTCACCGCTCGTTAGCGTCGACTTCGAATTCTTCTTCTTTGAAAAAATCATCATCGGCAACGACTGCGACGGCGAACAACAACAACAACAGCTCGTCTTCTTCATCTTCGTCTTCGTCTTTAGTGCACTTAAAAAACTTCCAAACGCAACAAGAATACGCGAGAGCGATTGAATTAGGGAAACCTGCACCGGAAAACGCGTGGTGGTGCTACAAGTACTTCTGGGACCCGATCGTCGTCGTTAAGAATAAAACAGATGTTGTTACTCATTCTAAAAAGAAGACGAGAACAGATTACGTTTTGCGAGTGCAACGGGATTCTTCATTTGGCGCGATAAACTCGTACTTTCCTACGTTTGTGTATAAGATATTGAGTGGGTACAGAGGGCACTTACCGAAGAAAGAGTACGACGAGGAGAATCTATTGAGTAATAATAACTTCCCGTGGATGTGGATGTGGCTGAGGCAGGCGACGTCGATGGAGTCGTGGTTCCCGACGCAAGTGCCGGTGTTGGCGCACGTCATCGGCGAAGGAGAAACGAAAAGGAAACCACCTCCATTTAGCGGAACACCGAAGAAATTAACCAAGTATTATCAGTTGAAAGCGAAAAACACGATGGAGATGACCGTACAAGGTAATCAGTTGTTAGACTATATGAGCGCGAATAGTTTGTTGTATTACAGTTCGCAATCCGGGAACGACTGGTGGTCCAAATGGCCTTTGAAGATGTCGCTGAAGAAGAGGAGACAGTTATGGTTAACCATCGTCGGGCTACCGAAAGAGGAAAGTTTGTTAATGCACGAGGGTTTACATAATCAAATGGTTAGGGACGCGAGTTTCGTGTACGCGACCGATTGGACGTTTTCGAAAAAGTTAAAGAAGACGTTTTTAGGGACAGTCGGCACAGCTTCGAGACCAGACTCGAGAGAGCGCGATTTGGTTATTCGGAAGAAGGTAAAAGATAGTAATAATAAGAACAACTCGGCGCAATGGGTATCTACGCATCAGATGAAAGAGTTGGTGGATCCGCACGTCGTCGCGCCGACGTATTTCCCGTTTCCATTTTTTAACAAAGAGGCGAGTAATAATCCGTTAGTCGTCGCCTTCGTTTTGCCGGCGAAAGCAAGAAATGAGAAAGCGGTGGAAGAGCTGTCGGACATTTTCAGATTCGCGCGAGAAACCAACGTGGACGTTGCCGTTTGTGGATTACAAGTGGAAGATAATAAGAGTATGTCGTCCCTCGACAATACGTACGATAAATGGCGATCCTTACAAAACGAAACCGTGAGATTGACTCGAGAGGCATGCTTAATCGAATGGGAAAACCGAATAGGGAATAAAATTATGGATCAGGAGAGAGCGTTTATTGATGCTGATTTAGATTTAGATGCGACTATAGAAGCCTTGAAAGCAGGTCAGTGTCCCTCGAGCAAAGCGAAAGAGAAGTTTGATGATATCGCGTGGACGTTTGCAAAAACGGACGAAGTGGGGGACAAGAAGAAGGACGGGTATCTCGGTCGCGCGATTCGATTTTTCGTACAGCTGGGATTTGATAACACACGCACCGACGACGTGCACGAGTTTGAGAACTTTGGCACTCGAGCGAAAGTTGCCATCTTGGATACCAAGAAATTTTTGAACGGGGAGATGACGGAAGGCGATATAACAAGCAGAGAAGCATCGCGAAGAGCAAAAGTCGAGACACTCTCTTCTTCAGATTTAGAAATATTCCCGCCTTTGACACAAGTCGAGGATATTTTGCGAAGATTTAGACGTGCTTATAACGTAGCAAAAGCGAAAGAAACGGTTTCGGATTTTTTGACCTATAATTTAGTGTGGTGGGCGAGCGATTCGGTAATCCCCGTAGGAGTACTTCGATACGTCTATGAATCGAAAATTAAAAAATGTATCGATGAACTCGATCGAGCCGGTTTATCGAGGAAAGATCCGTATTTCATCAAAGTAATGGGAAATGTCGAAGCGTACGAGAAAATCATGACGTTTGAAGAACAGAATCTAGAAGACATGAAGGAAAAACTGAACGAGTTGAGATTTTTGTGCGACGACGAAGCGTCGCCTATTCTCGCGCAAGATGAGGAGGAAATCGACACTCTCATACATCGCGTGATCAAAGCGAACGAGGAAGCGAGCAAACGATTCGCGTATTTTCAGGAGAGGGATAAGTTATCTCTCCTTCCGGAATGGAAGGACTACGTTGGTAAAGGTATTTCCTTCGCTGATATTAACTCGAGATCAAATGAGTTTACCGAACTCATGCAAATGATGGCCAATCGATTGCAAAAGCTCAAGGATTGTAAAGAACTCTTTCGCGCGATGGATGAAAATGACCACTTTGCGTTGAAAAATAAAATTACCGAAGCGAACCTTCCGAACTCGGTGATTGAGAAAGCAATACTGCGTCAGAAAGAACTTCAAAAAGCGTACGCGCAGTATCTCAAAGATACGAGAGTGAAAAGAGGGATGAGCGCGTACATGCAACGGTACGAGGGTGAGGTAAACGCTGGGAAATCGATTTGGTACGACAGGAAAAAGGTTTTAGGCACGGGTTCACTTGGAGTTGTCGTCTATGAAGGGTATTATGACGAGAAACATCCGACAACAGGCAAAATCAAACCGCACGATGCGGCGATTAAAAGAATCCCGCTCGATGCGGATAGCAAAAATGCGGACGAGCGAAGACAATTACTCCGAAGAGAGTTTGAGGTTCACCGAAAAATAGCATCGAGAAGAATCACTCGTTTATTCGGCGCAGAGTTAAATGTACACGAAGACGATGATGACTCAAACAAAGCCGCATACGTGGCAACGGAATTATGCGGCGAGACGCTTACATCCTGGTTAGTCAACGGCGGGGTTGCGCTCAAGAAAAAAGATACAGATTTTAAGAAAGCTCGTCAAAGCGTTAAAGAAATCCCGTGGGAGGAACGTGTTAAAGTTGTGAAGCAAATAGCCGTCGCTTTGAAGGAAATACACGCCTCTGGAGTCGCGCATAACGACATCAAGGCTGATAATTGTTTGAAAAGTAGGAATGACGAGATATTCGAAGAAGAAGGAGAAGAACCAACGAAAATCTTTAAAATTTCGGATTTTGGCCTCGCGAAAGAATTCGACGATCGCTTCCAATCGTTCGAAGGAACTCAAAGAAAGGCACAAAGTTTCACGTCGCAGTATGGCATGGGTCCTTCCACTGTGGGCACTGGAAGTATGCAAAACCCGTTGAGAAAACCCCCTGAAGAGCTCTCCTGGGACGGATCTGGGGTGGTGCAACTCACTCCGAAGAGAGACGTCTGGGATCTCGGGTGCTTGGCTTTTCAAGTGCTCACCGGGGCGTGGTCTCCTTATTCTTCGGTGGAAATCAAAGAGGACGATGTCGCCGCGATTACGAGGATGAATCACAAGAAAAGAGAAGGAAGGTACGAAAATTTGAACACTCTTTTACAAGTCGCGAATTTACCTCGGCACGTCCAAGTCGTCTCCAACTATCTGATTGGAAAGACGCTGCATCAAAATCCAAAAAAACGCCCAACTTCTGCGGAGTTCGTGTCAATGATGCAACTGTGTGATCCAGAGTTTTGTATGGAGCAGATAGAGGATGTTGCCGATAGATCCAACCCGGGCAAAGTCGGCAGAGCGAAGAGTTTAATCGGAGATCAAACCACACAAAATTTAGTCGAGAGAGCATGGGTTGGTCGAAAAGCCGACGTGAGGAGAGTGACGGATAATATCAACAACTGGAAAGATCACATCCTGTCGAGTTTATTACAAAGGTCAGAACGAAGAAGAGCGGAAGATAGTGGCAGCAGCGGCAGCAACAACGCGAGACCACTGACGAGATCCCAGAAACGGCGAGCGGCCCGAGAACGACGTCAGAAAGAGAGAGTTATTGCCCCCGATGACACCAACGATAGCGAAGAAGATATCCAAGGAGGTAAAATGGAAACTCTAAAGGTATCTTCGGCTTCGTTAGAGTCCCTGGAAACCGAAATACCAGAGGACAAAAAGCAAGAACAACTCAGCGCCGGCGCGTACTCGAACGATTTTGCAGGTTTAGTCCTTTGCATTCGTAACATCTATACCCATCCACCCATGGGGCACGGAGGAGAAGCCTTTCGAATTCAGCGCGAAATGAAAAGCTGGCTCTCCGCTAATGGCGCGCCGTTTGTGGAAAAACCTGGCGAAGACGAATACGTCAAACTCGAACGCCTCGTCGCGTTGTATTTTGTCACTCGTTTCCCAGACGCCGCGATTATCGCCTATCAATTGTTAAACGATAAGAAATGAGTAAACTAGTATTATTATTAGCATCTATTAGAAGAAACTATTAGTATTATTATTATTACATGCGTTGTTTAATTTCAGCAGACTATGTATGTAGCCCTCGCCGCGCGCGCTGCGAGGAGATGATAGATACTGTTGTTGATAGAACTTAACTTTTCGAATTTATTCATCGCATCGAATCTGGGCACTCGCTCGACTTTTCGATCCAAGAAAGAAAGAGAATTCTTCGATTGCTTGAAAAAAAAAGGGGAAGAAAAAATTGGAAAAAAAAGAAATCCTCATTTTTTACCCAGCAAACACGCAACCACGCACCACTCGTTGCTCTTGCTGTCGCTCTTGTTTTCCTATCACCATTACTACTCCACTGCTATTACTCTCAGAGTAAAACGTTAAGCCCGCGTTTTGTCGCAAATGTCGCCACGCACTCACAGGGATGTCTTCGAGATATAATTTTTGAGTGCGTGCCAACAATTCTTTCTTTTTGTTGGGGGAAAAAGAATAAAGAGAGATGATGAAGAACGTCACGCGAGACATTTCTCCGGCGAAAACAAACGATCAGATTGAAAGAGACATCGAAAAGGAGATGACGACAATGCACGACGAGGATGTGATGTTGTCTTCGCCGCGGTTCTTCTCAGAGGAGGAGGAGGAGAACGAAAATGACGACGCGCAATTTTTGATGCTGAACGTTGGTCCAGTCGGGACGAGGAGAGATTCGTTGAAAACTTCAAAGCGAAGACGAAGGTCTTTAGATTTTACCGCCGCCGCGCTGGGAGAGAATGAACAACAGCAACAAAACGCAGTTGCTCCTCTTCCAATACAACAACATTCCAAGAGTTTTTTAGCCTCGCTACCTCCGATTGATTCCCCGACGCTACTCAAGAAAGAGCAGAAGAAGAAACAGCTCGCGGAGACGACGACGGCGGAGACTATTCCGTTGCACTCGTTGCACTTGCCGGAATCGTTCGTGAAATATTTACACAGGAAAGGGATCAAGAAGTTGTACGATTGGCAATCGGACGTGCTAAACACCCCTGGTGTGTTAACGCACGGGCAAAATATCGTGTATTGCGCGCCCACGTCCGGTGGGAAATCCTTAGTCGCGGATATTTTGTTAGCGAGAAGATTGACGCAATACAAAGGGTGCATATGTTTGTTGGTGTTGCCATTCGTGTCCTTATGCGTGGAAAGAGCGAGAGACTTGGAGATTTTATTGTCGAGCATACACCGATTGCGCGTGTTGCGTCACTTTGGTGGGAGTGGCGGCGGTATACCGAAATCTGGAACTGGGCAAACGTACTTGATTGTGTGCACGCCGGAGAAAGCCAACGCTCTGGTGACGAAGATGATTGAACAACACAGATTGAAAGATTTGAAGTGCGTGGTGGTCGACGAGTTACACATGGTTCAAGAACCAGGGCGAGGTGCGACTTTGGAGTGTTTGTTGACGAAGTTAGTGTACGCGACTGAAGAGAATGGGAGTGGCGCGCCTGGAGATGCCGCAAATACAAACACGGTATTGGGCGACGTGTCGCAATACTCGTCCTCGGACGGCGGGTACTCCATCTTCTCGCCACCGTCTAAAGAAGGTGAAAATACAATGAATAACCAAAGACCGATACAGATTGTTGGCATGTCCGCGACGTTACCGAACGTAAATGCGCTGGCGGAATGGCTGGACGCGTCTTGTAGCATTAGTAACTATCGACCGGTGACGTTGGAAGTCTTCGTCAAATCGAGAAATAATATTATCGACAGTGCGTCGGGCGAAGTCGTTCGTACGTTAGAGCAAGGAAACGATGTGGTACACGTAGGTAAACTGTGCATGGAAACGTTACAGGAAAATGGCCAGGTTCTTGTCTTTTGCGGCACGCGAGATAAATGTCGAGTACTCGCAGATCAGTTGGCGAAAATGAGATTTGTTGATGTTAATTTAGGTATCGGGAACTCGGTCGAGGCGAGAGAACAATTCGCCTACGACGCTTTACCGAGGAACGATAAAGATGGTTCGATTTCCAATATCGCCAAGTACATCATTTCAGGTATTGCGTTCCATCACGCTGGCATGCAAGTAGAAGAACGTCAAGCGATTGAAGTTGCATATAAACGTGGCTTGGTTCGCATCGTATGCGCCACGTCCACGCTCGCGGCGGGCGTGAACATGCCCGCGCGAAGGGTTATCGTTCGCGACTTGCTCGTCGGTGGAACGCAAAAACTGGAACCGAGAAATCTGCAGCAAATGATCGGTCGCGCTGGAAGAGCTGGCTTAGACGATCGAGGCAGCGCTTACGTTTTCGTCAGTCAAGACGTTCCGGAGAAAGTCCTCGAGAAGAAAATCGAGGAAGTGCGCGACATGCTCGAAGGGGATTTGCCCGAGTTGGAATCTGCGTTGGCACAAGCTGGCATGCGGCGTGTCATGTTGGAGGGATGTGCTTCAGGTTTAGTCCGACACGCGAGAGAAGTCAAACGCTACGCGCAGAAAACTCTATTATCCGCGTTGAACGATTTCGACGATTACGTGCAATCCATCGCCGTCGAGGCGTTGAAGTGGTTGCAAGACGAAGCGTTATTGAAATGGTGTCCGAAAACGCACACGTATTCAGCCTCAAATTTAGGAAACGCCGCGGCGCAATCTGGGATGGTCAAAGTCGAATCGATTCGACGCGTCGAACAAGATTTGTTGTTAGCCAGGAAGGCTTTAGTCTTAGCCACGCCTCTGCACTTGTTGTTTCTGATTACTCCGACATTGGATTGGCGTGAAGAGGAAATCGTGCAAAAGAATGGCAAAGTCATCAAGAAGATGGTCCCGCCTGACCCGTTGCCTCCATTAAATCAAAAGTTCTTCATGGATTTGTACTCAAACTTAGATCCATTGCAAAAGTCTGTTCTGGAAATGGTCGGTATTGAACGCGCGTACGTCGAAATTCGTTTACAACAAGGTAAAATGGACAACCCGCGTGACGAGAATCATGCGAGGCAACGACTGCTGTGCATTCGATTCATCAACGCGTTAATTTTACTCGACTTAGTCGAAGAAGTCAAAGTCGATCACATATGTAAAAAGTATTCCATCACCGGTCATACGTTGAAAAAGTTGCAGGAAGAATCGGTTCGTTTAGGATTCACCGTCTCGTCCGTGTGCGTGTACATGCGATGGCAGGATTTAGGCGATTTGGTAAATCGCGCTGCGGAACGGCTCATGGTTGGTGGCAGAGAAGATATTTTACCACTCACTTGCGTCGGAGACTGCATAGATGTGACTCGAGCGCGAGCGTTACTAGATGCGGGAATGAAGTCGCCAAAAGATGTCGTCGGATTTGGCGTCAAAAGAGTGCAAAAAGCCATCAAACGTTTGAACACGGTGAAAAACTCGGCACATACGGCGAACCAGATTTTTAGAGCGTGCGAGAAATTTATCGCCGAGGAAGCGAAAGCGGCGAGAGAAGAAGCGGAACAGAGAATGCGTGAGTTGATGGAAGAGGAAGAGTTGTTTTGTTTGGAGGAGGAGAATAACACGACCAATAACACTACGACCACCACGACCACGATGCTTCTCAAGGAAGAAGAAGAAGAAGAGCAAGCGGAAGCGGAAGACATGTGGGCGGGAGGTTGCAGAGGAGGCGTTAAAAAACGAAAAGACCACGTTTTGGTAGAAGGTAAAAATGAGAACGCGAGGAATGCTTCTTCTTTCAAGCGCGCGAAAAGATATCCAACGCCGTTCACGGAGGAAGACGACGACGATTTCGATCTCGACGACAAAACCCCGGGCATTGTCTTCTGCAGAGATGCTGAACAAGTCGCCGCGTTGACAAAGAAATGGCGCGAGTCCGAAAAATACGCCATTCTCTTCGAACCAAACCCACTGGAACCGTTTTCGTTGCCACCGATTGGTATCTTCTTAGCATTTAGCGACGAGTGCGTGTATTTCATGCGCTTACGTGCAAAGTCAAGAGATGAGGCCGGCAACGAAGCGACGGAAATCGTAAACGAAACGAAAGACAAACCGGCGTGCGACGTTGCCACGGCGATTGAGATTTTGCGAGACGCTCGGTCGAAGAAAATGACGATTGATTTGAAACCGCAACTGAGAAGTTTACTCGGTGCAGAAACGTTCGAAGACCGCGAATCGAGATTGAAGAATTCCGCTCGTTCAGTAGCCCAACAACCACACGAGTATTTCTTTGCGTTTTGTGGCGAGCGTGTTTTGGATCTTCGCATCATGGCGTGGTTGTTGCGACCGGACGTGCAGACGACACCGTGCGTCTCTTCTGCAAACGCATGGGGGTCTTCGCGAATTTTGCGGTCGTCTGGTGAAAGTAACAATAACAATAAGGTAGTCTTGAATATGTCATCTGCTGCGATGACCTACGAAACATCCTTGTGCGACGCCATCTTGAGAACGTTCATCGGCGACCTCTCACCCGCGCTGAACGTCTCGAAAATCGAACGCCAATCGACGTACGATCCCCGAGCAAAAAAAAATAGGCACCGAAATAAACTCTCTGTGTTTCGACTAGAGCTAGCCAAAGCTGTGGCGACCATTTGGCACGTCTCGGAGACGTTTGAGCACATGTGCAAGAAAAGCGACGTGTACCAAGCTTTGCGAACGTTGGAAATGCCCTTCGCGCGAGCGTTGGCCGATATTGAAAATGTCGGCGTACCGATTAATGCTGCAGCACTCCAACCACACATCGCAAAAGCTAAAGAGAGACGAGATGAGATCGAAACCATTTGCATGCAATGGTATTCGCCCGAAATGCCCTCAGTGAATTTGAACTCGTCCACGGACGTGAGTATTTTACTGTTTGAAACGTTAGGTTTGACGCCGCCGGACGATGCAATAATTCCAGATTTTAACACCAAACGTTATAACGATAACGGTAAAAATGACAAAATTAAACGCAGGCAGAAGTTTAAAGTTGATGCGGAGTGTTTGAAGCAGTTGGCGCACCCAGTCGCGGCGTTGATATCCGAGCATAGGAGTTTGGGTAAGTACGTAGCTACCGCCGAGGAGCTTTCATTGGTCGCATCTCGTCCCATACAAGAAGAAGACGAAGTCGATGAGGATGGCGTCGATATTTCTCGAACGAAAGCAACGACGAAAGACCGCATATACGCGTTCGCGAACCAAACCGATACGGAAACTGGACGAACGACGTCCGTTAATCCAAACTTGTATTCCATTCCTCACGGCGCCGTTTCTGATGAGAAAGTGCCCACATCTCTGCGCTCGCTCTTTGAAGCTCCACAAGGGCGGATTTTAGTCGCGTGTGATTATGCTCAATTGGAATTGAGGTTAGTCGCGCACTGTTCCGAAGATGCGACGTTGATTTCCGCGCTGAGTTCTAACCCGTTCGAAGAGGAAAATGCGGATCCGTTTACGCGAATCGCCTCGAAATGGATGCGCGTGGATTACAACGCGGTGACTGACGAACAGAGGAAACAAACGAAAAATCTCGTATATGGTGTCATTTACGGTTCCGGCGTGAAATTGTTTGCAAAGAGCTTGAACATCGCTGAGAACGAAGCGACGAAAATGCTCGATGATCTCAAAGGTACCACTTTATTGGGCGTCGAAAAATGGAAATCGCAAATCCTTGCCTTAGAAAAGACGAAAGATTCGCCGCGCGCGAGAACGTTATCGGGACGTTTCAGAGATTTACCAGAACTGAAATCCGAGAATTCCTCGCAAGCTGCTACCGCGGAAAGAGTTTTCATCAACACCTTGATGCAAGGCAGCGCGGTTGACATCCTTAAAATGGCCACCATGTCCGCACTCGAAAACTTACGCAAGAAGTCCTTGTTGAAAAAAACCGATTTAATCTTAACCATACACGACGAGTTGTTGTTCGAATGCGACGAAAATCTCGCTAAAATGGTTGGTCGGGAGACAAGGAAAGCCATGGAAGATGTCGGGAAACACTTCAATTTGAAAGTGCCTTTATTTGCGGATTTACGAATCGGTAAGACGTGGGCGGATTTGAGCAAACGAAAATAAGGTGTATGAAATGAATACAATAGAAAAAGCCGCGCGGCAAAGAAAGTAGTAGTGTGTAGAAATACGAAGAAGACGACGACGAAAAGTCGCAGGGATGCATATTAGGGCGTGCGTTGTAATAATAATACCACATCTGATGTTTACGCATAGAAGGCGTAGCATTGTACAAAAATATCACCATTTTTGCTCCCAAATTCTTTCGCATTACCTAACAGTAATTATTCCCCTAGGCGCTTTCTTTAACGCGTAAAGCAAGATACACAAATGTTCGCCTCAGCGACGATATTGCCAATAGTGCATCATCATCGTCGTCAGCATCGCGTCGCATCTTCTCGCGCGAGTACTAAGACCGCATCGTCGCACGGCAGACGAAGAAATCAACTCCTCGTCGTCACCAACACCAACACCAATTCGAATTCGTCTGGCATTTGTGGCATCGATTTGGGCACGACGAACAGCGCCGTCGCGATAGTCACGGACTCTGGGAAAACGGAAATCGTCCCGATACCGACAATAAATAACGTGGAAACGACGAGAACGATGCCATCGGTGATACATTTCACGAGTTCCGGTGAAGTTTTGACCGGACACGATGCGGTTCCTTTTTTACGCTCCGACCCGAAAAACACGTTCGGGTCGGTGAAAAGGCTCATAGGAAGGAAATATCGGAAAGCGAAGGAGGATATGAAATCGGTATCGTACGAGTGCTGCTTCGACGACGAGACAAAAAGAGTGGGCATAAAAGTACCGAATTTAGGCGAAGATGTTTCTTTACTTCCAGAAGAAATATCCTCGAAGGTTATCGAGCGACTCGTTCTCGAAGCCGAGCGGTATCGAGGTCTCGAGAGAGGGACGATTGAAAAAGCGGTGATTACGGTTCCTGCGTATTTTGATCAGACGCAAGTGGATGCAACCGTAGATGCGGGGATGATGGCTGGCTTGAAAGTGGTGAAGACGTTGAGAGAACCGGAAGCCGCGGCTTTGGCGTACGGGGTGGACATCATGAACCCGGACTTGGACGAAACGATTTTCGTTTTCGATTTAGGCGGCGGCACGTTCGACGTGTCGATTTTAGAAGTTGGCGGTGGAACGTTGGAGGTGTTAGCCACTGGGGGAGATTCTAGATTAGGCGGGGACGATTTAGACGTAGCCGTAGCGAAATGGATGAGTAAAGAGTGCGATAAGAAAGGGTTGATTGTTGATTTTAGAGGCGCGTTGTTAAACGCCAGGAGGACGAGAGAGAAACTGTCCGACGTGGATGTTGTGAACGTGCCTTTACCACCAGATGGGAAAGAGGTAGCGTTTACGAGACAGATGTTAGAGAAAGCTTGCACGAGCGTTTTGCGACGAATGCGACAGCCGTGCGTGGAATGCGCGGATAGCGCCGGGGTGAACTTGGAACGTCTCAGGCAAATCGAAGAGGCGAAGAACAAGAAGAAAAATAGAAACAAGATTAGCACGAGATCGGCTGGACGGCCATTTGATAGAGTATTATTAGTTGGAGGAGCGACAAAAACGCCTTGTGTGAGAAAGTTTGTCGAAAACACATTTTCGAGGAAACCAGAGTTGGATTTAGTGGACCCGGACGAAGTCGTCGCGCTTGGCGCAGCTGTGAGAGCGGGGAGTTTGTCTGGGACCATAGATAACGTAGATACGTTCAACCCGTTAGAAGCGGGACTTATTCGAGCGTTTGCTGCCGCAAAAGGGCTTAACAATACTGAAGCTGGCGGCGCTGTTGGCGATTTGGAGGATGATGACGGTGAATACGATGAGTTTGACGAAGCGTATTTGAACGAGGACGAGGGCGAGTGGGAAGACGACGAGATCCCAGAAGACTTGGACGATTTGAAAGAGATGATAGAACAATAATAATACGAATAGAATTTTTGCTGCTTTTGTGTGTAGATGTACAATATATGGCGATAGATTGAATACGGTTACTGCTACTACACTGTATGTGTGTTCTTTATTAAGTTTTTTTACTAAACAAACTCTCTTCGAGTCTTTCCGTGATGCTCGCGCCTACGGGTTTCAGTTCTATCGTTCTAATCGTTTTTGGGTTATGATTGTCATCATTGCTATCACCTTCCTCCTCCTCCTCGTCGTCGTCGTCGTCGTTATCAATCTCTTCACTTTCATAGTCCAATGCGAGTAAATGCGCCTCGTGAACCGCTCCAAACTTGTTTTCAAAATCATCCTCGCTCGAGTTTATCTCAGCCGACGCCGATATGAACACGTCCACTCTATTCTCCGCTTTTTCAATCAAAGACCCCAACCTGTCCGGCCATTCGAACACTGACACGCTCGTATTTGAAAAAGTATCCTCTAAATCAATCAACTGCATCACGCTCTTTTCGTCTGGTAATCGATACAGGTCAAAATGGTGCACCTTTTGAACGCCTTTCATCGTATCGCTCTCGTCGTCCTTCTCGTACGTGTTCTGAATCAGATACGTCGGAGACGTGACGGACAAAGACAAACCTTCGTTCAACGCGGAACGAATAAACGCTCTCGCAAACAGAGATTTCCCGGCACCGACGGTGCCGTGCAAACAAATCACATCGCCACCTCGTATAACCGTTTCGGCTAAAATTTTTGCAATTTGGCCAGTTTGGGAAGGTTTTTTCGTCCTGAACGACATCTTTTTCATCAAAGACGACGCGCTTTTGTTGTCGTTGCTCTCATCATCATCAGTGGCAGCTTTGGTGGTGGTAAACAGTGCTCTGCTGTTACTGTTTTTGTTCAAATAATAATAATAATAACAATACCCATCACGCGGCGTCCTCCTTCTCCCTCTGTTTTGCATCATCCTCAAATACCGTTGTTCCGTGTTTTGCCTTTCTGACAAAAAGGACGACGACGAAACCACCACCGCTTTCGTCGTCGTCGTCGCAAAACCACCTCGACGAGAAAAACACCTCCGACAACACATTTTGTTCGCTCTGGCAATACCGTTGATGATCATTTATCGTCGTGTGTTATATTCGTATTCTCTTTCGCCCCAAAACAAAGTGTTGAAAAGGTACGTTTTTTTTCCCTTCTTTTTTTCTCTTATACCCTAAACACTGTACAGGGGTGCTTTTCTCTCTCTCTCTCTCTCTCTCTGTGAAAGACATTTTGTCATAAAAAGAGCTTCTCTGCGAACGACGACAAAGAGCGACGACCGGAGAGGAGCAGCTAGAAGAAAGAAATAAGACGAGCGAAAAGGAGAGAGACATTTCATCTGAACATCGAGTTGTTGTTCGAGGAAAGAGCGTTTTCTCTAAGTCGCGCTTTTATTTGTTTTTTATTGCAATAGAAGAAAAGAGCAATTGAGAAGAAGAGAGCAGATCTTGTTAGAATTCCGATCACATCAGAAACGCATTCTTTTCCGTATACATAAGTATTCATGACGGTCCCTTCAGAAGGAGAAGAAACGACCACCACCGCTGCGGCGAAAGATGCGCTCGAGAATCTCTCCTTGAGACCGGAAACGGCATCAAACAACAACGCGGGGTGGCAAACGCAAGGTGAAAAAGGAGAAAAAGGAGGGAAACCGAAACCACCCGGGAAAGAAGAATCGACACATAAGTGGAAAGAAGAAGACGATCGAGACTTTCAAACGGTGACAAACAGACGCGCATCCGTGGACCACAAGAGGAGAGAGTATGCAGAACCGAGAGGAAGTGGTGGTGGTATGGGGGGGTTAAGAGGCGGGAGAATTTCAGAAGACCGAGGGGGAGGAGGCGAGAGGAATTCCATCCCTGGTTTGAGACCACCGCGAGGGTACGAGAAGAGAGAAGGAGGAAACGATTTTTATAACCGAAACCGTAAAGATGGACCGTCGAGACCGAACCAAAACAGATCTGGGTTTTCTATTGGAAGAGGTCGAGGTCAAGGAAAAGGTCACGGGAACGTTTTAGGCGGCCCTGGTGGCGGGTACGAAGTGAACATGGCGCAACCGTACGCGCCCGGGTTTAACGAAGCCGAGCTCGAAATCGAAGAGAAGAAAAGTTGCATCTCGGAGGAATTTGAGAAGAGCATCGCGGAACACGCGACAGAGTTTGAGAAGTTGTTTAAAGACGAAAGAGAGTCGAATCCGGATCGCGAGAACATTGAACACGTGTACGGGGCGATGGAACTGGTTAAAATTTTGAGAGATTTGGAAGCGGCGAACGCCTGCGAATTGCCGGCGGAGGTGGATAAAGACACCGTGCCGTTGAGATCGGTGAAACCTGGAGATATGTTGTGGGATTTGACCATGTTCGCAAACAGGGTGAAGACGAATCCGGGGGCGCCAGCAGGGCAACTGAAAGGTCCGGCGTGGAAAGACGGCGAAGACGCTTTGGGACGAAAAAAGAAAGATCGATACGAAGTTGGCGACGGGAAAGGATCGTACTCTACACAAAATAGAGGCGGCAGGAGAGATGAATACGACGGTGTGCCCGAGTGGGCTTTGGATGGGAACCAATTAAAAGACCGAACGGAGGTTGGAGATTCATTTTTGGGCGGTGCCATGCCGGCGTTGACGGAGGAGGAGATGCGCCAGATGCGCGAGGAAATCGCCTCGGGCACGACGAGGTCAGAGGCGAGAGTCGTCCCTGAAAGCGAAAAGATTGAGCTCACCGAAGCTGATATCAATGGTTTAATTACTGAGGACGCGTTTACGCAAGATATTAAAGCGGAATTAATGGAACAAGAAGCGGCGAAGAATCAACCGAGACAACAATCGAGATTTGTCATCGAAGAGGATTCTCCAAACGTGTCTTCCGGCGGTGGCTTTTTCGGAGATTTGGACGCACCGAATGTTGCGCAGCAACATCAAATGATGCAGCAGCAACAGCGGCAGCAACAACCGGCGGCGCCGGTGTCTATACCGACGAACTGGATGTACTTGGATCCCGCGGGCGCGCCGCAAGGACCATTTACGCGAGATGAGATCACAGAGTGGCACCAAGGCGGCTTCTTCCCGATGGATTTACCGTTGAGACCGTCTGATGCACCAATAAACTTCAAGTACGTTCCTCTTCAGGCGCTGTTAAAAATGGGATGGCGGTACGATCAAGTCTTGAACGCCATGAACGGAGGAGTTCGAGCGATTCCCGCGCCAGTTCAGCAACAACAACAACAGCAGCAGCAGCAGCGACAGCCTACCGGAGGTGGTGGCAGCGGCGGCGGCGGGCTGCTTAGTAACATTATGGGTGCAGCGGTGCCGTCTGGTCACCCAGCCGCGCCGTCCGGGCCGACAAAGTCGCTCGCTGATATCGAAGGCGGCGTTGCCGCAGTCAAGAAGGGCATGCCGCAACCGCGCGCCGGTGTGGTTGCGCCGAAGCCGAACGTCGCTCCATCACCATCACCAGCTACTGGAGGTGGTTTATTAGGAAGTATAATGGGTAGTGCCGGTGGTTTACCACAAGGGCATCATCAACAACAACAAGGTCAAAGCAAAGGTATGGGCATGTCGTTACAAGAGATGGAAGATCGACAGCGGGCGATGCTCGTTTTAGAGAAACAAAGCGAAGAAAATGCCCGCATAAATAGACAAAAACAAGAGCAAGAACAAAAACGTTTAGAAATGGAAAGACAGCAAAAACAGCAACAGCAGCAACAGCAGCAGCAACAAGCGCAACAGAAGCCAGCTTGGGGCGGAGCAAAACCAGCTGCCGTTGTCAATGAAGGACGAAGTTTAGCGGACATTCAAAGAGAAGAAGCCGAGTTAGAGAGACAACGCAGAGCGAATGCGCCTGATATGCCCGCAGGAGGCCAAGGTGGTCTTCTGGGAACGCCGTGGGGTACCGGCGCGCCGCAAAACGCTCGAGCACAACCGGCGAAACCGGCGTCGGGTTCCTTGGCGGCAGTCATGGCGCAAGAGCAAGCGCAAGCGAGGAAAAGGCAAGAGATTTTGCAACGCGAAGCGAACGAGAGAATGGCAAACATGAAGGGTGGATGGCAAGGTAGTGGTGGTAGTACTGTCGGCGGTAACGATGGTCAAAAGTCGTTAGCGGAGATTCAACGAGAAGAAGAGGAACGCCGCCAACGTGAAATGGCTGCGAAGAACGAAGAACTGTTGGGTATGCCGCAAAACGCCATCGGCACTGCGTGGGCGACTGGAAAATTAGCAAGTAGTAGTAACCCTCCACCGCCTCAACAGCAACAACCGCCGCCGCCGAAGCGACCGACGATGATGATGCCGCGACAGATGCAAGGTTCGCAACGCAAAGTGCAATCCGATTTCGATCGTCCCGATAGCGCCGGCTCCGCGCCGCGATCCAACCCAGGAAGCCACAACAACTCTATCGCGGATAATATGAACCAAATCGACGGCGACTCTTGGGGTGCGCCTCCGGCGCCGAAGAACAAGCGCGCGTTGCAACAATGGTGCAAACGCGCGATGAAAACGTTGAACGGATCCGAAGATTTAACTCTAGTGGATTTCTTGCTCTCCTTGGCGAGCGCGGGAGAGGTTCAAGAGTACGTTGGTTTATATCTAGGCAACACGCCAAAAGCCACGGAGTTTGGCTTAGAGTTGGTGAAGCAAAAACGAGCGGATCCGAGTTTGAAAGACGGCATCGCGCGCTTGTGAGCTCATAATGGAATAAGAGAGAAAGTAAAACAAATAAAAAGTGGTAATAAAAAGAATAAGCGAATATATCAATCCGTGAATATATAAATACAACAGCAGCGAGCGCGCTAAAAGTTTTAAAAGTCAATACCAGGACACGGTAACCCAAACACTATTCCTCCTATGCACGACTGCAACGGCTTCCCGTATATTATCGGTAACAAGAACGCCGCGCCGATGTTCCCTAAACTTAAAAACGACGCCAAGAACGCGCAAAAAATGCCCACCGCTTTTATCTGTTCTGGATCTTTGAAAAAATCTGACCCTTCTTCGGAGACGTACGTTCCGTCTCGATCGTACACTCTTTGCTTCATCTCCAGCTCTTTCTTTCGTTCGTCGTTCAACCGTTTTTCTTTTTCTGAGATGGATTCTTCCTTTTCTGCGAAGAACGATTCGAAGGTTTCCGTGAATGTTTTTTCTTCCTTCGTATCTTCACTCTCTGTCTCCTCTGCATCATCGGAAGAGGCTTTCGTTCTTTGTATCGTATTTGTACGGGGGAAGGTAAAATGTGTCTCGTGATGATGATGATTTCTTTGGGTGTGTTGTTGCTGATGATAATAACGCTTCTTTGCGAAGTTACCTTTACCGTTGCGGTAAAGAACAGTCTCAGCGTTCCTGATCGCGCTCGATGAAATGGTTTTGACGATCATCGTCGTCGTTTACGCCGTCTTTTAATCGTGCTTTTAAATGATGATGTAATTTTGGATGATTTTCGATCCAAAATGGAAAGATATTTCTCATGCAGATATTTCTCTTTAATTTTACAACAGCTTTTCTTCGAATTATTACTTTTGTTGCACGACGCACCCTTTCAACCCGTTCCCGATCGTTCTGGAATCGTCGTCCAACTTTTCCGGGGGGAACCCGCTCAGTTGTAACGGCCTCGTCGCAGACGCTTCTCCATTCGCCTGTCGAATAAAGTCTCGAATGTGCGCGACGGTGTGCGAGAGATTGAACTTGGCGACGAGGCGAGACCCGTCGCGTAAACGAATTTGAATCGACGTCGTCGGTTCTTTCTCGTCCACCGACCACGGTTTCATTTCTTCGAGCGCTTTTCCTCCTCCATCTCCGCCACCACCAACACCCTCGTCGTTTCCTTCTCCCTCTGCTCCTTCCAACTTATTCCCGCTCCCGCTAAACGCCTTCACGCCTTTCGGCGGCGTCCAATCCCTTCTCTCTCGTTTCAAATCAATCTTCACCGGATTCCTCGCCGAGGCTCCGGGGTGCATCAATTCCGGTGGACACATCCCTCGACCAATCATTTCGATAAACTCTTGATTTTCCGATGGATCCCGCAACGGTCCGTCGTCCACCGTGAACCCGTTGTCGTAAAACGTAACCACGCGTTCAATCCGCATCTCTTCTTTTTCCTCTTCTTCTTGGTCTTCTTCTTTCAAGTCGCCGTCCAACGCGTCGTCTTCTTCTTCCTTTTCCTCCTCGGTCATCTTCCTCCCTCTTCCGCTGAAAAAGACCTCTCTTTGGCTTCTGGTCGTCGTATTCTCTTCATCGGTATCGTCGTCGCGTCGATGTCTCGCCCCGTGTCTCAACGCCTCTCGAAACATGTTTCCGTATCGACTGTCCGTGAACTCATCGCCGTCGCCGTTTTCTGGGTGTTCTTTCTGTGAAGGTCGTTTGGAAGGATCGATGACGTTTTGCCCGGACGACGCGCCTCCCGCGTACCACTCCTGCGGTTTGTCCTCTTGATTGCCTTCTTCGTTTTCCTCGGCGTCTTTTATGTCTTTCAGCGTTCGAGGCGCGTTGTTGGTGTTCTCGCCGCCCATCTTTTAATGTGTTTTGTGTTTGTGTTTTAATGACGAGATCTCGTAAAACGTAAAATGTTGGACTTTTTACTCAAAATTGACTATTCGTATTTTTATAAGCGCTCCTTTAATGAACGACGAGGCTTTGAAACTGCTTAAACGGTCGATTCAGAGCGCCTCCGCGCTGCTCTTCTTCTTTAACTTTTTCTTTAAAATTCTTTTGTTTCATCAAAGCTTTGGCGATGCTCGCGATGACTTTCTTTTCCTCGTCGCCGAAGACGTTGAGCGAGTACAAGTCTCGCTCGAGCAAAGCGTTCAAGAAGAGGAGGATTTGTTTATCTTCTTCGTTCTCGTCGCAGAGTTTACTCAGCGCGATGGCGACGCATTCGCACGCTTCTTTCTTCGCGTTCGGTGATGGTGGAGAGGAAGAGACGCCGGCCTTTTCGTAGACGTAGCTGCCGACTAAATCGAGTATTTTTTCTACGCTTTCCTTTCTCGTAACTTTTTCGAGGAGGAGTTTCAAACAGCGCAAACTCGTTTGGGTCGTTTGATCGACAAAGATAGGGACGAGAGAGGTGACGGCATCGACGATTGCGGATTCCTCGTTTTCGATTTTGTCGTCGCCGTCGGTTGCTCTTTCAAATGCTCGGAACAAGACGCGTCGGGCGTAGAATCGGCAGACGCCGTCGAGATCTGTCTCGGCGACTTTGACCAACGTCGGCGCGAGTAAAGTGACGAAAGGTTTGAACGCCGAATATTCCAATTGGACCATTTCAAGGAGAGAGCGCAACACGTCTCGACGATCGTCGATGGTGCTCACATCCTCTTCTTTTTTTAAGCAGTCCAACGCGCGCATCACGCGTGCGCCAACGCCGAGCGATTGCGTTTGCGGCTTCCCCGTTACTCGAGCAATCGTCGGAGCAGCGTTAGGTGTTGTGCGCGCAGAAACGGGACCAGGCGTCGGAGCAGCGGATTTGACTACGGACGAGTGTTGACCGCTCATTTTCGTCAGCAATAAGTTCTTTTTCACCGTCGTCGGCGGCATTAAGTTGTTCATTTGCGAAACGTCTAAACCAAACGAGGCTTCGTTGTTGTTGTTGTTGTTGTTGTCGTTCACGTTCATCCTCGTCGAGGCATCACCGCCTCCCAAAATTGGTGACGGAGATATGGTCATTGGTATGCTGTTGTCCGTATTTATGGTACTGACTGGTGTCTTTCGCGTGCCAAAGCTCTTTCTGCTGCGACCGGTTGATTTGTCCAAGCACGCACCCGGTGTTCTTCCTGCGAGCGAAGTCGAGGCATCGTTTTCTTCCTCGCCGCCGTCGACAGGCTTGCCGTCGATATTTTCCGGCGTCGTCGAGGACGCTTTTTTTGTCTTCTTGTTCTTCTTCTTCGATGATCTTTCCAAAACATCCGCGTTCGATTTCTTCAAAAGCACGTCCGCTTTGATAGATTCGTAATTCGCGACGATTTTCTCGACCGTTTCTTGATCGATTTCAAAACATACGACTCTCAACGCGTCCACGCACGCGTCGTACAAATTCGATTTAGAAGACACCGAAACGCATCGACTCGCACACTTCGCCAGCGTATTCGCCCAGTTCTTCAACTCGTCCGAGCCTTCCGCGAGATGCGCAATCTTCTTCTTGGACAAGTTCTTCGTACTCAACGCGTATCCGGAAAACTGCGCGACACCGGTTCGAGCGCGGTCGCACTTCTCCACGTCTGACTCAGTCGCTTCGATGGACACGAATGCTCTGCGTAGCGAAGGAAGTAAGCCGGTTTCTAGATCGACGTTGCGCGCTAAAGAAATGAGTGCTTCTTGCGCGGACGTTCGCGCGTTTGGATTTTGCCCGGCTAATCGCCCGAAAAGAGGTCCGGCTAAAATTTTCGTCGATTCCGCGAAAGCGAATTTGAACTCTTTCATGAACGAGTTGTTCGACGCCTCCATGGCCAAGGAGGAAGAGGCAATTTTAATGCGTAGCGAAGATACGTTGGTTAACGCGACGATAGCTTCCAAGGCGGGCACAAAACATCGAGACTCCGTCACATCGTCCGCGCAAAATCGCGCTAATGTCGTCGCCGCTCGGAGTACGAAGTCTGCCGATATCGCTTCGACGCCCTCTTTGTCGTCGTCGTCGTCGGTATTCTTCGAGAGGAGTTGCTCCATATCTTCTAAAGCATCTCGGAGACGTTCGGCAGCTTTTGCGCGAGCTGGTGGCGAGTCTGCAACTTCCGTTTGAGCGAGCGAGCGACCTAATCGTTCTCTCGGAGGGAGAGAGGAGTCGATGCTATCGTCGTCGTCTTTGTTGTTGTTGTTGTTGTTGTTGTTATCGCGAAAGCCTTCTTCCGCGTCGACGTCGACATCAAACTCACTCTCTTTAATCGCCGCCATTCTCGTCGATATCGTTGCTGTTGCTGTCGTCGTCGCTCTCTTGCTCGCTTCCTCGACGAGTGCCGTGTGTTTCTTCAACGCCGGCTTAATCGACATGGGCGTTTGAATCGATAACATTCGCGGCGGCAAGTCAATCGTAAAGTCATCGTCCACCGGTTGCCCGATTCTATCGTTGTACGCCTTCATGTTATTCTGTGCCGCCAAAATCGCGTTGAGCTCGATGACTTCCGTCAATTCACCTTTCGAGTTGTTGTTGTCCTTTTGTTGTTCTTTTTCTTGTTGTAACTTTCGTTTCCGTTCTCGCATGGCGTCTTGCAAAGACATTTCATTACTCTTCTCATCCGAACCAGCCATAATCGTCTTCTTATTCTTCTTATTCTTCTTCTCCGAAGATGATACTAACGCTAAACGTCTTTTAATTTCAGGGTCTAACTGTTGCGTAAACGCATCGAAATACGATTCATCCACGACTCGATGAAACTTTTCGTACGCCAACTTGGCGTTACCGCGAACAGTCGCGTCGGCGTCTTCCAGCGCTTTCTCAATAGCGACGCTTGCGATATCCGCAACAGGTTTTGGCAAGTGCGAGGATCCAACCAAGCCAACTTCGAAGCATTCGGAGAGGTACAACGCACATTTCGCTCTCAACTTTGCAATTTTCGATACTTTCGGCGAGACGATTTCTTCCGCAAACACGCGCGCCAGGTGCACCTTTGGACCTTCATCGTCCAAACTGCTACCGCCGAAACAGTTCCGAACGATTTCCGAGACGCACGCGTCGCCGCTATCACTTATCACGCCCACCGAGACTATGATCGCTTTGAAAAGCGAAGGTAAAAGAATATCGAGAAACTCGTCGCTCAAATCGCCTTTCAGGCGTTGCGCCATGCACAAAACCGCTTGACATCCCGCGCGCGCGACCGACGAGCGCTTGTCGTGCACCGCATACGATAACTTATCGAGGATGAGTAAAACGGCGTTTGTTTCGCCAAACTTTTTGATCGACCCGTTTTGTTTCTTTATCACAATCGAAGCGTCTTTACAAAACTGTCGGAACTTGTTGTTTTGCAAGGTGCATAATTTGACGATTTTTTTACACCCGAGAACTCTCTTTTCCCATTCCGAGGAAGATTGATGCAACTCCTCGGCGATCGTTTCCAAGACGTGTTGCGTGCACTCTAAAGAGCTTAATGCGTGTTCTTCAGCTTCTTGCTTTTGTTTGGACTTGGACGTCGACTGCGTTAAAAACGCCTCCTTCGGCAACGCGTCGTCGGATTGAAACTTTTGCAACCGTTCGGATTGCTTCCTTAATCGTCTCGCCGGCGTCGTTTCGTTCGGATTGATCGGACTGCGCATCTCTAACAATCGATCTTCGCCAGTTCTCGTATTAGTAGTCGTCGTCGTCACATATCCTCCACCCTCAAACGCTCGCTCCAACGCTTTCCTCGTCTTAGGACTCATCCCGTTCGTTTCCAATAAAGCGCGCTCAATCCCTTGCCTTTCCGTGAAATCGTCTACTCTGGAATTCCGCAATGCCACGCACGCGCGTAAGCTCGCATCTTTCACCATTGGTTCTGCATCGTCGTCCGACAACAACAATAACTGCTTCAATTTCTTCACCGCGTTGGTACAATCCCAACTGAGCGAACTCTTCTCGCAAATCTCTTGGATAACTTTACACGCGTTCACGCGAGCTTTCACTGAACTCGTTTTCACATCCACGTTCAATTTGGTCACCAAAAACGTTTTCGTAATCGCTTTGGCGTCGCAGCACAACGACACTAAAGCGTCGATGGCGCTCTTCTCTTCGTCGTCCTTCTCGTCTCCGCCGCCTTCAACGCCGCCGGACAATTTTTTCAAACACGCGTTTACGAACAGTTTCTTCGCCGTCTCCGACCCGCCGTTCAAGCACTCCTTGAAAATCTCCTTATCTTTGCTCGATTGAATCGCTAAAGAAGTCACGCGCATCGCTCGAGCGTGGTGACGGTTTATCGTCTCGTTCTCATTCCCCGTCGTCGTGACGAGGAAAGACGCCACCGACTCGTACAACGTTTTGCCTAGCTCTTCCGTCCAGAAAATTTTGTTGCTTTCAGCAGATTTGAGGTGCATTTCCAACTGCGACAACGCGTGTATCACGTCTTCTACATCTTCATCTCTTCTTTTCGAAGAAGAAGAAGAGAGATTAAGGATGCGTTGGACGCTCTCGGAAAACCGTTTCAACGAAGTTTCCACCACATCCGCGGCTCTCGTCGCGCGTTGTTGTTCGTTGAGCGCATTCATTTTTTGTATCTCTTCTTTCAGCGTTCGATTTTCAAAAATTCCCCTCGTGTTACGTTTTTATCCTTTCTCGATTGTTTTTTCACGAAGTAATAATATACTTATTATTATTAAATCTCTCTGCTTCTCTCTCGCTCCGTAAAGTCTCTCTTGCTGAAATGCCGCTGTTGTTGTTGTTATTCGTTCTTCTTATTAGAGAGTTGTTCTTCTCTCTCACTCTTTAGAAGAAGAAGAAGAAGAAGCTCACTATAAAATGTGTTGTGTGTGTAAAAGAAAGAGGAGGGGAAAGAAAACAACGGTAAAAGTTTAGGGTTTTTTAAAACCCTAAAACGAAGAAGAAAGAAGAAGGAAGAAACATTTCTCACGAAAGAGTCAACAACACAGAAAAGAGAGATTTATAAGAAGAACTCGGTGGTAAAACGAGCAGCGGTACAACCGTAACAACAACACTTCATTCTGAGAACGAGAGAGAGAGAGAGAGAGAATACGTGATACGAATCAGTATATAAGAGAGAGTTTATAAAAAGAGAGAGAAAAAGTGAGAAGAAACACACATACATTAAACAAACATAAAAAGGATGAGCAAAAGTCATCATTTCCTCATCCCGACAGAAATGGAAGCGCAATTCGACGCGTTCTTCATGAACGTCGCTTCGCAGTGCAGCTCGATCGCGTCGAACGAACACGTTCACGGAATAAACGCGATCGATATCATGCACGAAGCATATTTCGGGTTTTTGAGAAGGAAAACGGATTTCTTTTCTCGTTCGAGTAGTACTAACGAAGAGGAAAAAAACAGAGGGAAAACATCCGTCCTGAAAGCGTTGGAGAAACAACGAGAAGAGGTGGAAAAATCAAAGACTACTTTCGAACGCGAAAAGGAGGAAACGGAAAAACGCAAACACAAAGAAATGGTAAAGAAGAAAGAGAGAGAAGAGGAGATGAGAGAAAAAATTGCGGAAGAGGAGAGGGAGAGGAAAGAACGCGTGAGAGAGGCGCTGATGGCGCAGAAGATGGAAGAGGCGAAGAAGAAAATCGTCGAGTTGGACGAGGACGGGAACGAAGTGATTTGTAACGACGAAGAGGAAGAGAAAGACGAGCAACAAAAAGTCGCTCGAGAGAATACAGAGAAAGTGGAAAAGGAAGAAGAGGATCCTCACGCGTTGCAACCAGGGACGGTGCACCCGTCTCCGTTGAACGGCGGCGAAGCCGAACATTACGTGTGGTCGCAAACGTTGCAAGAGGTGGACGTGCGTTTGCCGGTACCGGTTGGCACGCGAGCGAAAGATATCGTCTGCGAGTTTACCGCGACGACGTTTAAGTTTGGTTTAAAATCCGAACCCGCGTTAAGGATTCCGGAAAAGTCCAAATTATGCGAAAGTATTAAACCGGACGATTCGTTTTGGACGTTGGAGGACAATCGCGAAGTCCGATTAACGCTCACGAAATCCAACCAAATGAGTTGGTGGGAAAACGTAATAAAAGGCGACCCGAGAATAGACACGAAGAAAGTTGTCCCGGAAAACTCCAACTTGGCCGATTTAGACGGCGAAACGCGATCGACCGTGGAAAAAATGATGTACGACCAACGGCAAAAAGCCGCCGGGAAACCAACCAGCGACCAAGAAAGCAAGATGGGTTTGATGAAAAAGTTCATGGAGAGCCATCCGGAGATGGATTTCAGCAACTGCAAATTCGACGACGGCGTCTTACCGGCCGGCGCCTTTAATGGACAATGACGATGAGAAGAAGAAGAAGAAAAAGAAAGAGAAAACACGACGAGAGAGCGCGCACGTACGCATAGAAGAAATATAATATACTAAGAAGGTGGTAATATAAAAATCTTACAACAAAGAAGCTACAGTAAGTATCGTCATCAGTCCTCTTCACTGGACGATCATCATTTCTTCTTCTCCTTTTCCTCCTCTTCCTCGTCTTCATCAACCCCGCTAATCCACAAGACGTTGTTACACCTTATCAAAACCTCCCCCAAATTCCCGGTTTCCTCTCCGTCGATTATTTCCATCGTGTTTGCGAGTTGCACGTTCATGTACGCGTCCGTGGAGACTAAAAAACCTTTATACGCCATGCCGGACCATTTTAACTTCACGAGGACTTTTTTCCCGGTTAACGATTGTAAGAACGGTTTCGGGTTGATCGGGACGAACGACGGACCCATTGGTATTGTTTATGAAAAGTAGAGTGTACTTCTCGTCGTAGTCTTTCCTATTTTGCTCTTTTTGCTCTTCTTCTTCTTCTCTAAAGAGTCTTTTCCCAATGTACTACTACTACTACTTTTAACAAGAGTACTAATTAGAGCCGTCTGATGATGTTTTCGTTGTTGTTGTTGTTGTTGTCTCTGTTGTTGCTTTAAAAAAAAAATGAAGTTTTGAGGAGGACTGATGAGACTGCCCTTTTTTTTTTCTTCAAAAAACACACACAAAGACACGAAAGTAAAATCTCTCTCTCATCATCATCATCATCACTTTTTATTAAGGAGCTTTTAAGAAG